>Ga0256914_1000707_pt1 | contig 32330 bp, 23 predicted proteins | sample HulkmetaG_FD_191571 | JGI IMG/M metagenome (GOLD analysis project Ga0256914, IMG submission 191571) | Hydrothermal chimney microbial communities from Main Endeavour vent field at the Juan de Fuca Ridge, Pacific Ocean - Hulk | ecosystem: Environmental > Aquatic > Marine > Hydrothermal vents ... | reverse complement strand
CTCCAGGCCCGTGTGCCCTTCTTGTATGGGCCTATTTCCACCGAGCCCTACCTTCTCCGCCTACGCCGCATGTTAGCACCTACTGAATTGAGACAGATCCTGCCCTTTGGGTCTACAAAAGCAGACAGGTGGAGATAAGAGGGTAGTTTTTACTTAGTAAACAGTAAAGGGAAGAGATTGCGCGTTCGAGCGCGTGCCCTCTGGGCCAGATTTCGAAAAATTCGCCCCCCTTCCTTTATGCGTAAGTCATATGTGTAAAGTCCGGAGTATTTATACGGATCGTCCTCTGGTGTATCTGGGGCCGCGTCGTGAAGCGAAGCCCAAAAGACAACCTCGGCCTCGCTGTTTAACTCCAGGGTGAGCACATCCTGAATATAGCGGTTAAACCCCGTTTCTCCGCCCTGGTATCCAGGGAGGATTTGAAATTGGGACACGGGCGTGTAACTTGTTTCTGTGATCCAGAGATCCTTGCCTCCTAGACCGTTATAGTTCAATATATCCCGATTTCGTCGGATCTGGGATTGGATATCTTCCGGACTGCGAAAGTTCGTGTGGATGTTGTGCACATCAAAATTCTCTCCTGCCGGGTAGACGGGATCCCCCAGAATACGCTTCAAGTAAGTAGGATCACAGTTCGGCTCTTGGGGTTGGTCGGCCAGTCCTCCAAGAACCACCTGGGCATTGGGGGAACCATCGTGGATACCGCGAGCAAAATAGGCTAACATCCGGGCGTATTCGTCCGCGCTAGACCCGTTTCCGTTTCCATCTTTAAGACTGGAAGCCATATCCGGCTCATTCCAGAGTTCCCAGTGGTCGATTTGATCCCTGTACCGACTCGCTATGAAATAAGCAAATCGATACAGATAATCGTAACCGGTCCCCTGGGTTCCTAAAGGGGAAGCGAAAGACCCCACCTGTTGGGAAGTGGGCGGGTAGCGGTAGGGTGCCAGGTCTTGAGGGTGGCTGGAAGCCCAGGTCGGGGTGAACATAACCACGGGCAAAATACGTAGCCCGCGCGCCACAGATTGGCCAATAATCCAATCGAATTCCTCAAAGTGATATGTATCGCGTTGCGGATTGGCCAGGGCCCAAATAAACCCAATACGGATCCACTGAGCACCTATAGCCTGTGCCGCGTCCAGCACGCGATGTCCGCGCGAGTGGTCAATACCGGGATCCATGCCCACAATAAGAACGCCCAATTGAGGATAGGAGCGGCCCCCGGGCACATCACCCATCTCCTCAAAGGAAGGTGGGAGAACAAAGGGTGGGGATTGGCTCCTCAACTGCATTGGAGCCCGGATTCCCCACCCAAGGAGGAAAAGGAACGACAAGAAGACAGCCATTCTAAAATGCTGTTTGCAACATGGGCACATTAGTTGTTTTGCCACTCCCCTCATTGTTTGGGTTCGTTCAGAATCCGCATCAACCTTCGGGTCTGGTGATCTTTATTGTTCAGACGGATTTGGTGGGGGTAAGGGGTACCAGAATTCGGAAATAAATCCCTGTTTGTCCGGGTGCAGAATTTGTTTATGCACCTCGGGTATCTGCCCTTTGCATCGCCATTCATACACTGTAGTTCGACCTGCGACCGATGCAGGAATGAGTTCTGCGTCCGGGTGTTCCTTGCAATAGGATATCATTTCCTCGGTTGGGTTTTGACTTGTATCTGCTTTTGCTGTGCAGGGGATATTCGCCCCGATAAAACAGCCCCACACCTGGCCATCCATGCAACGCCACACAGTCCCTTGCGCTACCCAGGAATCTGGCGCGTCCTTAGCAATGCCTGCTGCCTCTCGGATGGCCGTGATAATCGCAGCAGGCACCTTCTCGCCTGTGTAACGGTCATCTGGCGTGTCGACAGTGCCCACGGCCTTGCAGTAAGCGAAAGGATCCTTGAAACCCGCCTGGACTTTAGTGATGCTCACAGTTAGTGTGTACTTAACGGCTTCAGGTGCTCCGCCAAATACGCTGATAAGGTACAGGTCATCGTACGGAAGAACATCGTCGAATTCAACAGATTCAGCTACGTATCGCAGAATGGGCATACCATTTTCCAGGGCCACGATATTCAGTAGTGCACTTTGGTTTGGTGATTGGACAGTAATGCGTAAATGTTGCCCTTTTGTGGCTTTTATGAGGTAATCCACCATTTGTCCACTTTGCACCACCCCTTTAAGCGTGACCGATTGCTTATCCGGCGCGAAGGTAATCCATTGCGGGATTTGCACAAGCAGGCTAAAAGGGCCACCTTCGCGCATGGCTGCGACTTCCACATAATAATCGCCGGACTTAGGCAACTCGCCCATCCAATGCCGGGCTTCAGCCACTGGACGCACAAGTGGGCATCCATCATCAGTTACTACTCCCAGGAAAAGATCTTCCGCCCCAGAGGAAAGATCCAGGATAAGCACCTGTCCTTTTTGGGCGTTCAGAACGAAATCCACTTCCCCCCGAGGGGGGACAACTCCCTCTACGTTGGTTGATGTGGCTCCTGGGGCAAATGTAATGCGTTTGGGAGTGCTCGTCTGCTGGCCCGGTTGACATTCTCCTCGATAGAAACTCCACTCCTCGCATTCGCTGCCGTCAGGAAAGACACATACACCGTATTCGTTGCCCTGGGGATCCTTACGTATCTCCACCTTACCGCCGTGTTCCTCACAATAAACGGACGCGGGGTTGGGTAAGTTGGCAACGGGTTGTCTTTGCAGGAGGTGAACAGTGATAGTGTAGATCTTCTGTTCAGGTTTCAAATCGCATTGGGAAATGGGCTTATCTTCGGGGCAGTGGGCATCCTCTGCAGGTGTCCATTGGGCCAACAAATAGGCGAATTGGTTTCCATTCTGGTACGCGGTGGCTTCACCGGTGGGTGCGGATGCTTGGTACGCCGAAATCTCCTTCCACCCCATTTGAGCGAATACAGGGGCCAGACGCTCGACCACGCTCATAGGCGAAGAGAACTCCTGGCCCGTTCCCTCGATTTTTATGGCATAGGCTGTCCCCTTTTCCCCGGAAACAGGGTCCACGAATGTCGTGACATGCCCAGTGGCTTTTGTCCCCAACGCGTGTTCAACCGCTTGCTGTACCTGGTCACATAACTCTTCGGGTAGAGCGGAAAACGCTTGTGGGCCGGGCATTGACACAGTTGGAGTTGGAGAAGGGAGTATTACGGTTGGGATCGGGGTAGGAGCAGGGGAGGACGGTGAGGAGGGGGTGGGCGTTGCCGGTTGACATGCGGAGATGACCGTGCCTACAACCAGGATGAGAAAGACAGCCATCCCCCATTTGACGTATAGTTTAAGGGGCCGCGATGACATAGTCCACACCTCCTTTCCGTGCCAGGACTTCGGAACTGATGCCAAACGGAAGTATACGGGCCGGGTGGTTCTCTGTTGAAAGGACGCCCGCTCGTGGGGGGAAGTTCCCCCTTTTCAGCTATACCTGTTGATGTGGTAATATCTTCAGGATAGGAGTCATGTAGTACCCAAATTGATTGGTTGTATATTATGGTGAAGAAATCGAAAACAACCGTTCCACTCTTTGATCAGGCCCTCGCGGACCGGGTGGAAAGAGAAGCGCCTCTTGCTGCCCGGATGCGTCCGCGCACGCTGGACGAATTTGTGGGGCAGGAGCACATTATCGGCCCAGGTCGATTGTTGCGTCGCGCGATCCAGGCGGACCAACTCTCCTCTCTCATTTTTTACGGCCCTCCTGGAACGGGAAAGACCACACTGGCCCGCATCATTGCCAATACCACAAAAGCCCACTTTATTGCCATTAACGCGGTCCTGGCGGGGGTCAAGGATATCCGCGCGGCTATTGAAGAAGCTCAGGAACGCCGTCGCATGTACGGCCAACGTACCATCCTCTTTGTGGATGAGGTTCACCGCTTCAACAAAGCCCAGCAAGACGCGCTTCTTCCCTGGGTAGAAAATGGTACAGTTATCCTGATTGGAGCCACCACAGAAAATCCCTACTTTGAAGTGAACAAAGCCCTGGTATCCCGTTCCCGGATCTTTCAACTCAAACCTCTTACTGATGAGGACCTGCGACAGATTGCCAGGCGAGCGCTTACCGATCCAGAGCGAGGATATGGTCGGCTTAATGTACAGATTGACCCGGACGCGTTGGACCATCTGATAAACGTGGCCAACGGCGATGCCCGTGCACTCCTTAATGCCCTGGAATTGGCTGTGGAAACCACGCCCCCGGATGAACAGGGGGTCATCCACATCGACATCTCCGTGGCCGAGGAAAGCATTCAGCGCCGCGCGGTCCTTTACGACAAAGAAGGGGATGTTCACTTCGACACCATTAGCGCGTTTATCAAATCCCTGCGCGGGTCGGATCCGGATGCAGCCCTTTACTGGCTGGCCAAAATGGTGTACGCGGGGGAGGATCCCCATTTTATCTTTCGACGTATGCTCATCTTGGCCAGTGAAGACATAGGGCTCGCTGATCCCAATGCCATTGCTGTGGTTACCGCGTGTGCGGAAGCGTTTGACCGCGTGGGGTTGCCCGAAGGCCAGTTTCATTTGGCCCAGGCTGCCCTTTATTTGGCGACCGCGCCCAAGTCTAACAGCGTAATGGCTTACTTTGACGCGCTGAGAACCGTAGAAGAGGAACGGGAAGGCGAGGTCCCCACCCATCTCAAGGACGCCAGTCGGGATAAGGAAGGGTTTGGGCACGGGCAAGGATATGTGTATCCCCACGCGTACCGGGAACATTGGGTTGCCCAGCAGTATTTGCCCGACAATTTGAAAGGCAAAGTTTTCTACCGGCCTTCGGATCAAGGATATGAGGCCCGCATTCGGGCCTTAGTGGAACAGCGCCGCGAGGCGCAACTCGCGGCCATGCTGGAAGGTATCGCGATGACGACTCCCGAGGTGCTCACTTACGCGCCCGGTGAGCGGGCTATGGACCGGTGGTTGCAACGTACGTTGAGTCGGGTAGGAGAGCACCTGGCGCGGGAGCGGGACAAAGTTTTCGAGATGGCGCAAGTGCAGCGCCATCACCTGGTTTTGGATTTGCGCGCGGGATCGGGATTGCTCACGTGGGAAGCCGTACGTCGTGCGGCAGAGGGTGGTGTGTGGGCTTTGGTGGATACACCACAGGATGCCCAGGCGCTCGTGTCCCTTTATCCAGACCTGGATCCCCTTCGTCGGCCCCGAGTTCTCCTGGCAGGGGAGGAACAGTCCGGCCTGCCCCTGCGTTCTGGTCTGTTTGATGTGGTGTTGGCGCGCAATGCATTTACTCGTTTGCCCGAACAGCAGGAGCGCCTTCGAGAGGCGCATCGTATTTTGCGGTCTGGGGGAACCCTGGCTTTAGTACAACGGATACCGCGACAGGGACAACGGTTGAGTGCGTTTCTCCCCCGTGATGCGTTTAATGAGAGTACCTGGCGGATGGTGCGCGCGGCCGAGGAATTCCTTTTCACCGATCCTACTGATCCCATGACGGCCTGGGATGTGAAGGACTTGGAATCTGCGTTGGAGGCTGTTGGCTTCAGAGTGGAGCGGCGAGAGGTATTGACATTGGATACGGAGGTGCGTTTTACTCGCGCTCACATACAGCGTTGGTTGGATGAGGAAAATCCCCGAAGTTATGTAGCGCGCATGGCCTCTGCCTTGCCTCCTCAAGTGGTGTCCGACCTTCGGCAATCTCTGGTCCAACTGGAGGGAAAACAGGTTGTCTGGCGCAGCGTCGCGGTTGTTGTAAAGGCGCTCCGGTAGTCCTTGCCCTTCAGGTAGAAGATCCTGGGGTGTGCCGTTCATTTCTGGAAATTACCATCATCTCTACATAGCCGGTCAGGATAACGTCCACGAGGGTGGTGTTTAGGATGCCGCCTTTTCTGGCTGATGGAGTTGTTTGATTTCCCAGTTTGCCCCCAACGTGAGAAAGATGTCTCGTGCCCGTTGTTGGGCTTCTTGCGCCTCTTTTTCGCGCCCCCACTCCTTGTACAAACGAGCCAGTTCGGCCCAGGCTTTTCCCTCCTCATATCTAAGTCCCAGGGTTTGGGCGACGTGGGCGCTCTTTTGCAATGCTTTTTCTGCTTCTTCAAATTGGTGGGAATGGCGATATAACATCCCCAGGGTGCGTTGTACGTTGCTTTCCACCAGTTTGATGTTTTGTTCGGTGACAATGGCCAGGGCTTGCCGGGCATGATCCCACGCGGCTTGCTCGTCGCCCTGGGCCAATTTCACTTCAGCCAGGAGTCTGTACACCTCAGCAAGAACCCAGTCCCGGCTGTCTAACTGCTCCAGTATTCGCAGACTTTCTTGTAAGTGTTGGAGTGCGGTCTTCCAGTGTCCTCTGTACACTGCTATCTGCGCCAGGTTTCGCCAGGAAAGGGCAACGCCGAGGAGGAATCCTGTGCGTTGCCAGGTGCGCAAACAGCGTTGGAATTGTGTTTCCGCGTCGGTAAAACGTCCCTGAAGCAGGTAGAGTTCCCCAAGGTTGTTGGATACTGTGGCCTGTTGGTCTACAAACCCAATGCGGGTTGCTACTTCCAAACTCTGTAAGTACATGGCTTCGGCTTTGTCCAGTTCGCCCTGGTAGTAATAGACCGCGGCCAGACTGTTGCTGGTCATGGATTCCTGTCGGAGATCTCTTAGGCGTCGACACAGTTCCAGGCTGGTGAGGTAATCTTGCACGGCTGCTTGAAGGTTTCCGGCACCAGTGTGGATTGTACCTAACAGTCGGTAACCGTGGGCTTGCTCGGGAAGGGCATCCAGTCGCTGGGCAATGTCCAACGCGGTCCGGCATTGCTCCAATGCCTGCTCCACCCGCCCCTGTCGGTACGCGATTCCTGCGGCCAATAGAAGGACACGGGCCCGTTCAGGGCATATTTTATCGCGTAGCCGAAGCAATGCCCGGTCAAGCCAATCTAAAGCGACATTGTATTCCCCTTTATCCACGTGGATACTGGCGATTTTGCGGTAAATATCCGCAACTCGGTGTTCCTGGTCCTTCCTGCGGAGCCAGATTTCCAGCGCGCTGGCATATGCTTCTAGGGCCTGAGCGTAAGAACCCATGCTGTGGTAGATATCTCCGCGGTACTCGTGGATGTATACTCGGTCGTCTTCGCCGGCATACGCGAGGAGACGTTCGTAGAAGGAGAGAGCAGCCTCATTTTGGTAATTGAGACGGGCCTGGTCTCCTGCTTTGCGAAGGTATTCTACGGCTTTGGGGATATCTTCACCTTGTTCGTAATGGTAAGCGAGGTCTGCGTAGTAAGGGGCCAGATCATCTTTGTGGATTGTTTCATAGGCTTCCCCGGCCCGCCGATGCAGGGTTCGGAGGCGCTCTCTCATTTGCATGTGATAAGCCACATCCCGCAGTAGTGCCTGGGTGAACGCGTAACGGGTTTCTCCTGCAGGACGCCAGATACCCGCGGTTTCCGCGGCCCGAATGAGGCTCGGCAGGTGGTCGGCGTCGGAGACCATGTAGGCAAGGACGGGGATTTCGAACTCTTTTCCCAACACCGACGCGGTTTGCACGACATCGCGTACAGGAGGGGATAGCCTATCCAGACGGGAAATGAGAACAGCGTCAATGGTGGATGGAATGTCTAAAGTGTCGGGCGCGGCCAGGGTAAATGCGTCGGGTGGGTCATCTGCTGGCAAAAACGCCCCCTGCTCTCGCAAGTACTGGACCAGTTGTTCCACGAAGAAGGGGTTCCCGCTACTCTTTTCGTAGAGGAAACGGACAGCCTCGGGGGTTAATTCCTTTCCGAGGAGCGTGGTGGCGATAGCCCGCACGTTTTCCTGATCCAAGGGGCCTAGAGGCAACTCCCGCCACATACCGTGTTCAGTGCCCGGCAACGTGCGTGTATCCGTGGGGCGGCTGGTCACTATGACTGCCACAGGCCATTCCTTTAGTTCGCGGGTGATTCGTTGGAGCAAGGTGATGGAATCCCTATCTAATAGGTGTCCCCCATCTACTTCAAGGATGAGGGGGTGTAGCAAGGTGAGGGCTTTGAAGAAGTTAATGAGCGCTTGGAGGGTGTTCTCGAAACGCAATTGAGGTTCCAGTTGTTCGTAAAGGGAATCCGCCCAGTAAATGTCGATAAGCGCGGCGAGCATGGACGCGGTGCGTTCCAATTCCGCCCGCACGCTGTCGCCGGGTTCCTCGTGCGGTAAACGTTGAAGAAGATCCGTCAAGATCCGTTGGAACGCGGCGCGATTTTCCTCTGCGCTTTGATCCGCGGATTGGTGAAAGTATTGCTTGAGGGCGTGGACAAAGGGATTAAGGGACTGGCGTAAGATCTCGTCCGCGGGACAATAGAGCCATTGTAAGGCGTGGGTTTCCTCCAGTTGGGAGCGGAGTTCCTGGAGGAGGCGAGTTTTGCCGATGCCTGCCTCACCGATGATGTGAATAAGGGGCGATGTCCGCGATTCAGCATTCGATTGCCACAGAGGCTCCAGCCATTCTCTCAGCAGGGAGAGTTCTCGTTCGCGGCCAAAGAGTGGGCGTCGTTCTGGCAGGATGGCAGTAGGGGCTTTTCGGGCTGTGAGGCGGTAGACGAGAATGGGCTTGCGTTTACCCTTTACTGAGCGACGACCCAGGGCAACCAATTGGTGAGTCTCCCGAATTTGGCGGTGGACGCGGGCATCTGTGAGGATGTGCCCCCATTGGGCCATGCTCATTAGCCGGGAGGAGAGGTTCACCACGTCCCCGATGGCTGTGTACTCGCAACGGAATCGCCCGCCCACGATGCCCGTGTAGGCTGTGCCAAAGGTAACGCCTGCACGCCAGAGGATGTGGCGCTCTTGTTTTCTTAGGGCCAGGAGGAATTCGGCCGCGCGTTCCACGTTGTTCTCGTAAGAAATGGGCGCGCCAAACAGGAGGAGTATGACATTGCCTTTGTCCCCAAAGTCAATTTTGTTGAAGTAGCCGCCGTAAATATCCGCGAGATTCATTACAGTGGTAACGAAGTTATTCAGAGCATCCGCTGTGGGGGGCTCCTGGAAGGAAACAAACGTGCTGCAGACATTGCGGAATTCGGCTGAAATGTGGAGGTGAAGGATGCTGGGGGGCACAAAGGGGCGCAAGTGCTCTTCGGTCAGAGAGGGTAGGTGAGGAGGCTGGGACATCGGGGTGAAGGTATGCCCTGTGAGGCGGTAAGCGTTCTCAACGGGCGTGGCCTGCACATGATCTGTGAGGTGGGGCCAAAGTTGAGCGCTGGCAATAATATGGCCTGCTTTGGCGAGCGCTTCCGCGTGGGCGGCACCATCAATAGCTGGGCCTCGATAGTAGTAAGTGCGAAGGTTCCCTTGTCCTAAAATACCCCAATACACTGCCCCTACATCGAGACCAATCTTGACGGCCAGAGAAAAGGTTCCCAGCCGCGTGTACAGGTGTCTTTGGGCGGCCATTAACGCCTGAATTTCAAATGCTGCTGCTACCGCGTGAGCCACGCTTTCGGGTGTCTTCAGGGGGAAAATAGCGGTAAATGCATCGCCTGCGAAGGTAGAGATAAATCCGGTGTGTTCATATACCCGTTGAATAATCGGGTCAAAAGTTTGGTTGATAATATCTGTGAGGACCTCGGTCCCTTCACGGCCATACTGAATGAGTTCATCGCTAAGGGTGGAGAAGCCGGAGAGGTCGATGAACATGGTTACGGCTTGGAATGTGCCCTCAGTTTCATGTCGTTGGTAATGCTCTATTATCGGTTGAGGAACAATCTGGCGTAGGTTCATATCTATCGACCGCATTCTGGATGTAAGTTGGGTGCAGTATATCCCGCGTTCGTATCCGGATTCTTTAACGGTGTTCCGATTATAACATCCTCAGGCAGTGAGGAGAAGCCCTGTGTAAGAGGACGCTGTTGGTCCCGGCGGGGGTGGCAGTGTGGAGGTGCAAGGTTGGTCTTTCCCATAAGAGCGGGTACAATAGGAGCATGTTATAATTACATGAACCCCGATCACATCCTGTGATTGTTCATCCAGGAGGTAAAATGATGCAACCGAACACCACGTGGGAGATATCCCTGCAATCCCCCCTGCAATCTGTCGTTGAAGATGCTTCTGTTCCCGAATTTCTCACCTTCCCCTTGCGGCAGTTTATCCCCTGGCAGGTGCGTAATGAGACTTCAGTGGCCCAGGTGGTGGCTAGTCCCCAGTTAGCTGCTCCTTGGGTCGCGACCCTGATCGCACTGGGGGCACAGGTGAGTGATGGGGAACGTTCTTATCCGGTGGCCGACGTCATGTACCGTCGCCGTCCCTGGCAAGTGCTGCGTATTTCGTGGGATGGGTGGGCAACGGCAAGTGACTACGTGGCTCGGGCCCCTACAGATGAGCCCATTGTGTACGCGGCAGCGGCTATCTGGGTGGAAGATGGTCTATTGCGTGGTCTGCGGATAGCTTTGACAGGGGTTTCCCGTCTGGCCGTTTATGTGCCCCAATCCCCTGCCCGGTGGATCGGCCAGCCATTTCACCAGGAGACTGTACAGGCCATTGCCCGTGCCGTCGCGGAGGAAGTTCGCCCGCGTGGAGATTTCCGGGGGAGCGAGGAATACCGCCGCGCGATGGCTGAAGTGCTCACACGTCGAGTGATTAAGGTTGAAGGTTAGAGATTCCATCCGTTGAAACGAAATCGTTGCACGTTCCGGGAAGCGAAAAGGCGTGTTCTACAAAGCGTGTAACGTGTAACACATATTTCGGAGGAACCCTATGAGTGCCCACAAGAAAGCAACTCGTACCATAACTCTGCACGTGAATGACGATGTCCGCACCTTAGAAGTAAGCGAACGCACTACCCTATTAGATGCTCTGCGTCAAGCCTCCTACTTCAGCGTCAAACGAGGGTGTGACACAGGTGAATGTGGCCTGTGTACGGTGCTGCTGGACGGCGAGCCCGTGCGCAGTTGTCGGATAAAGGCTGTGGACGCGGTAGGACATCACATTCTTACCGCGGAAGGATTGGCCCCGCGCGGTCAACTTCATCCCTTACAGAAGGCATTTATTGAAACGGGCGCGATTCAGTGTGGTTTTTGTACGCCTGGCCAGCTCCTTACAGCCAAGGCGCTGCTGGACCGGAATCCTATGCCGTCGGAAGCGGAGATTCGGGAGGCTCTTAACGGCGTCCTTTGCCGTTGTACTGGCTACGTTAAAATCGTCCAGGCTGTACAGCGGGCAGCGGCTATGATGCAGGGGCAAGATGTTCCGCCCTTTACACCCGTGGAAGACGTCCTCACACCGGATAAGGATCCCGCGGAGATTTTGGGCAAGTACTATCGGGTGGCCGAGGATGGACAGCCCTTGCCTCCTCTGGTTCTCACTCCCCCTGAGATGCCGCCCACCAAGGTGGTGGGCAAGCCCCAGGTGAAAGTGGACGCGGTCAAATTGGCCAAAGGCCGACCGGTCTTCGCGGGGGACGTCAAGATGGAGGGGATGCTGTACGGTGCGCTCCTTACAAGCCCTTATCCCCACGCGCGCATTAAGCACATTGATGTCAGCAAAGCCAAGGCGCTCCCTGGAGTCCACGCGGTTCTGACTTACAAGGACATTCCTCGGGTGAAGTACGCGTCCGGCGGGCAGAGTTATCCCAATCCTTTGCCGTATGACCAGGTTGTCCTGGACGAAAAAGTGCGTCATGTGGGCGATCGCGTAGCGATTGTAGCCGCGGAAACTCCGGAATTGGCCCGGCAGGCCCTTAACCTTATCGATGTGGAATACGAGATCCTGCCCCATGTTATGGACCCCCTGGAGGCCATGAAGGATGGTGCTCCGGTCATTCACGATGAAGAAGATAGTGTGGGCATCCACGATCCCCAACATAATATCGTTCATCACATCGAAGCCGAGGTGGGTGACGCGGAGGCCATGTGGGCCAAAGCGGATTATGTGTTTGAACGGGAATATCGCACACCTCAGCAGCAGCATGTCAACATGGAGCCTCACGTGTGCCTTACCTATTGGGATGAGGATGACCGGTTAGTGGTCTATTCAAGCACCCAGGTACCTTTCCACATTCGACGCATGTTGGCCCCGCTTATCGGGTTACCTGAAAAGCGCATTCGGGTGATCAAGCCCAGGTTAGGCGGTGGTTTCGGTAACAAGCAGGAGATGGTGGTAGAGGATTTGGCCGCGTGGCTCACGATAGTCACCGGACGACCGGTGCTCTTTGAGTTCACCCGATATCAGGAGTTCGTCAGCACTCGCAGTCGTCATCCTCAGATTATGCGTTACAAGGTCGGTGTAACCAAGGATGGGGAAGTGGTGGCCACGGAACTCTATTTGGTCGGGGACACGGGCGCCTATGGTACGCATGGGCTTACGGTGCAGATGGTAGGTGGGTTTAAAGGTCTTACATTGTACAACGCGCCTTATTCCAAGTTTGTATGTGATGTGGTTTACACCAACAAACCTACTCCCGGCGCGTTCCGGGGTTATGGTGCCACTCAGTGTTTCTTCGGCATTGAGAGCCTTATGTCCGAGATTGCCGCGGAGTTGGGTTGGGATGTAGTGGAGTTCAAGCGCAAGAATTGGCTTAAACCGGGAGAGCCCATGCGCTTGGCCAAGCAGTTAGGTGAAGGTCGTGAGGGTTTTGAACAGGTCGCGCGAACAAGCGGCTTGGAGGATTGTGTGCGCGTCGGGCTGGAGGCCATGAAGTGGTACGAGAAGCGGGATAACCCGGAATGGCACCGAGTGCCCGGGAAACCTCACCTGCGCCGAGGCATTGGCATGGCGATTATGATGCACGGCAGCGGTGTGGCAGGCTTAGACATGGCAGCCGCCAGCATCAAAATGAACGATGATGGGTCCTTTAACTTGCACATTGGAGCCACAGACATTGGTACTGGTTCTGACACAATTTTGGCCCAAATCGCTGCCGAAGTTTTAGGAGTGCCGGTCGAGGATATCATTGTCTACGCGTCGGACACGGATATGACCCCCTTTGATACAGGAGCGTACGCCAGCAGCACAACTTACATTAGTGGCGGTGCCGTGCGCAAAGCGGCCCAAAAGGTGCTGGAACAAATCAAGGAACACGCAGCCCTTATGTTGGGTTTGGAAAGCACAGAAGGCCTAAAGGTGGGAGAACGTCAGGTTATCGCTCCTGATGGACGGGTGCTCACTTACCGCGACATCGCTTTGAACAGTCTGCACATGCAGAACCAGCACCAAATCATGGCCCACGCGTCTCACATGAGTTATGAGAGCCCGCCCCCCTTTGGGGCCCAGTTTGTGGAACTCACTGTGGACACGGAGACCGGGCAAATCACTGTGGACCGGCTTCTTATGGTGGTGGACTCGGGCCGCATTATCAATCCCATTACCGCGTCAGGTCAGGTGGAAGGAGGGCTGCACCAGGCGCTGGGGCTGGCTCACACAGAAGAGATGGTGTACGATGAGCGAGGTCACCTGGAGAACCCAACTATTGGTTCCTATTACATTTACCGAGCCGCGGACATGCCCAAAGTGGAGGTCATTTTCGTCCAGACGGACGAGCCGACCGGTCCCTTTGGCGCTAAGTCCATCGCGGAAATTCCCATGGATGGTGTATCCCCAGCGATGGTAGACGCCCTGCACAACGCGACCGGTGTATGGGTACGCGAGATCCCCTTGACGCCTGAGCGGGTGTGGCGTGCTCTGCGGGAGCAAGGAAAATGAGCAGTGGGGGGACAGTGTAATTGTGGAACATAACCCCTTTTCCTAACGTTCTCTGTGTGGGGAGGAAAAGAGAACAGGAGGGCTGAGAATGCGGGGCGCAGCAATGTTGCGCCCCGTGCTGTATCAGCCGGTAAATCGGCTCGGTTGGGGAAGACCAACCCGACCTGTAGGGGATTGAAAGGAGAGGATAATGGAGACTCTTGTCTACCGCGTTGTTGGGCTTCTGTTCTTTCTCTTTCTTGTGACCGCGTGTATGCCCGTTACACCACAACCCGCATCACCAACACCCCATCTGGCCTACCAGGTGGGGGGATGTCAAAAATCCGTGCCCCCAGAGCGTTTCAACGAGTGGGAAGGGGTGGATATTCAGGTAGAGGATGGGACCATTCACGTGGTGGATCATCTGCCGTATGTCTGTTGTGCGACCATTGAGGTGGAGATGCAAGTGGAAGATGGTCGCGTGCAACTGGTGGAGCGCAATGTGGGAGATGTGTGTCGGTGTATGTGCGCGTATCGGGTAGACATGCGCGTGACGTCTTTACCTCCTGGGACGTATATAATTCAAGTGTGGGGTGTTGAGGATGAACGTACAGGGCCGACCCGACTGCGTGGGGAGAAAGAGGTCACCATTACCAAATAGTCCCATTACAGTCTGGTAATTCGTTTTCCACCACGAAAGTAAGCATCCAAAGAGGAGGGGAATCCATGACTGAAGCGACTATTTTGGAATCGACCCATGAACCTGAACCCGCCCTTCGTTTTCTGGTGAATCTCCTTATCCGGCCCTCCCGGGCATTTCGGGCCCTGGCAGAACGGGGGACTAAAGGATGGCTCCTGGTGGGTTTGCTCGTGCTTGTCCTGATTGTGACGCCTATTATTGTGGCCGCGCCTATTACCCGTGAGAAGATCCTCGAAAATGTGCGTTCTATCCAGCAAATTGAGGTATCTCCGGCCGAGGGGCCTCGGGCTCCCGCGGGCGAGCCAACTCCTTCGCCTGGGGTTTCACCCGATGTCACCCAATTTGTTGCCAACCCTCTCTTTACTGTGGTTATTCCGGCTGTGACCGCTGTACTCGGTGTCATTGTGGGGTGGGCTTTGTGGGCCGGCGTGTTGCACCTCCTCGCGATTTTCTTGGGCGGACGCAGTGCGTTCAGTAAGATGTTTCAGGGGGTTGTTTCGGCCTCCTTGCCCAATGGTTTGCGTAGTTTGTTCCAGACCATTTACATCGTTAGCACTCATTCCCTTATTGAAAATCCCGGGCTCTCTGGCCTGGTTCCCTTGAACATGGATAACCCTGCGCAAATGATGGCATCTCGTCCCCCCATAGGCCGTGTGGTCCTCCACATGATTCTGAGCCGCATCGATATTTTTACCATCTGGTCCTTGGTCCTGACAGCTTTGGCTGTGGGCACTATTGCGCGATTGAGCAAGCGTCAGGCATTTCTGCTCGTGTTAGGTGTGTGGATTCTGGTTACGCTCCTTATTCTGCTGCCATCGCTAATTCCGTTCCTCTTCCTGGGGGGGATTGGGGGATGACAAATTCGGAGCCACTGGTTCAAGTCCAGAATTTGCACCGGCATTTTCGCATGGGCACAGAAATTGTGCGCGCGTTGGATGGTGTCACTTTTTCCGTCCGGTCAGGCGAGTTTTTTGGTGTTATGGGCGCGTCTGGCTCGGGCAAGTCTACCCTGCTTTACCTTATCGGGGGATTGGACCGTCCTACTTCCGGCCGGGTTGTGGTGAACGGTCGGGATATTACGACACTGGAGGAGAATGACCTGGCCGCGTACCGTCGCCACACTGTTGGTTTTGTGTACCAGATGTTTCACTTGGTACCTACAATGACTGCACTCCAGAACGTGGAGTTCCCCATGATCATTGCCCGCGTTCCACCAAAACAACGACGAGCGCGGGCCAGACGCCTTTTAGAAATGATGGGATTAGGGGAGCGGTTGCAGCATAAGCCTGTTGAACTTTCCGGCGGCCAACGCCAGCGTGTGGCTATTGCCCGCGCCCTGGCTAATGAACCCTCCCTCATTCTCGCGGACGAACCCACTGGCAATCTGGATTCCCGTGCGGGACGGGAAGTGGTGGCTCTTCTCAAGGACCTGACCCGTGAGGGCCGTACGGTCATCATTGTTTCCCATGACCCAGAAGTTATCGCCCAAACTGACCGTTATATTCGACTTCAAGATGGCCACATAGTAGAGGAAGGACGACCATGAGGATGTTTCAACACCATGTTGCGCGTACACACGTATTTTTGGTGGGATGGATTGTCTTGCTGCTGGTGATGGGAAGCGCGATGCCTGTGTGGGCTGCCCCTCACACTCCGGTTCCCGTCACACAGGTGGACACCCTTACTTCAACATCCACAACTACACCTACGGCGACGGACACACCGACTCCATCGCCCACTTCCACCGCGACGTTCACCCCTAGCCCGGTTCCACCTTCCACGCCTACCTCTACACCTACGCCTTCTCCCACCCATTCGCCCACGCCTATTCCTTCAACAAATACTCCCACCGCGACCCCTACACCTACCTCTACACGTGTTTCCCCGACGCCCACGCCGACTGCTTCGCCCACCTTCACTTCAACCCCCGTATCGGTCACGGTCACCCCAACACCAACTCCTTCTGCGACGGCCACGTACGCCCTTTGGCTTAGTGGTGTAGAACCTAAAGTTCTGGTCACCGGACAGGAAAGTCGCATAAGTGTTTACGGGGCCGGGTTTGTGGAGGGAAGTTTGGTGCGTTTGGTGGGGCTTGGTGTGCTTCCCACCACTTTCATTAACGCCACTATCCTTCAATCCATTGTCCCCGCGGATGCTCCTCCGGGCACTTATGCGCTGGAGGTTATCCGACCCGATGGGACGAAGGTGACCTTGCTTAAGGCGATTACTTTGGTGGCGCCCACACCTGTTCCTACACCCACCCCCACTCCTGGCCCGCCTCCTCCGGGCCGGCCTATCCTTATGATCAGCAATTACGCGCTCCAGCCGTTAACCGCGCTACCGGGTCACATCTTAATCGTGACTGTAGAGGTGTTTAATGGCGGTAGCCGCCCCACAGAGAATGCGCTCATTTCCTTTCCTGGCGGTGTCCTCGTACCTGTTGGAGAGACCGGCCATTATGTGCAGCATATCCCCATCAACGGTCGAGTTAAGGTTCAGCAGAAATTCTTCGTACCCAAGCATTTGAGCGCCGGCACCTACCAGGTTACAGTGAACATGGAAGGGAATGATTTCGAGGGGAAGCACTATACATATCAGGGCACTGTTACGGTGGCTGTAGCCCAATCCCCTCAACCTGGTAAACCGCATGTAATTATCAGTCGAGGGTATACCGAACCAGAGGCCATTAATCCGGGCGCCGCGTTTACCCTGTACTTGATTTTGGAGAACGCAGGGGAAGCGCAGGCTCAGGATGTTTCCGTTGCCGTGGCCGGTGATCAGGTGATTGTCCCGGGGCGGGAAGGTAACCGTCGTGTGGTAGGGGATCTTAAAGCGGGGGCTGTGGTGACGACCACCCTGCCCTTGAGTCTGCGCCAGGATGTGGCTCCAGGACAATATAGCCTGAATGTGACTATCACTTACCACGACCAGCGAGGGCAGGTTCTCACTACCGGGGAGCAGGTAGGGGTGATGGTGAAAGGGCGTAGAACTGCTCCTCCGCGTGTTCTGGTTACTTCTGCCCGATTTGATCCCTCTATCCCCGCACCTGGAGATGTGGTGACGTGCACCTTGTCCTTGATGAACGTGGGGGCGCAGGATGCCCAACGGGTGCTCGTCACTTTGGGCGGCGATGGAGGCCAGTCTCTGGAATCCATTGCCCTATTGGACACAGGGAATGTCCGTTATATTGCGTCCATTCCTGCAGGGGGGACTGCACAGGTGGTCCAGCGGCTCTTTGTCTCCGGTACGGCTCAGCCAGGTGTGTACAATTTACCCATTGCGCTCGCGTATGAGGATGAGAAGGGAAACGGGTTGCACGATGCCCAGGTGGTGAGTCTGCGCGTGCGTCGACGCCCTATGCTGCAGGTCCGGTTCTACGAGTCGGTGCCTCCGGCTCTGGTGAATCAACAGATTCGTTTGCCCATTGAGGTGACAAATCTGGCCCCAACAGGCTTGAATGTGACGACTTTAGAGGTGCGCAGCGAGACCATGACGATAGAGAACGGTGAGGTGTTTGTGGGATATCTGGACGGCGCTTCTACTACATCCATTGATGCTACGGGTATGGCATCCACCCCCGGCACTCACACACTTCATGTGCTGGTTCATTATGTGGATGATTTCGGCCATTTGAGCACATGGCAAGGCGATCTCCAGGTGGAAGTCCAGGCCGCGCCCCCTACCCCTACCCTTGTCCCTGGAGCGAGTCCAGCACAACCTTCACCTGGGGAAAAGGAGGGGTTCTTGCAGAAGGTGTGGCGTTTCCTTAAGGGATTGCTAGGTCTAGGCAGTTGACGGACTAAATGCTCTAACGTACGTCTGGGGGATCGATGCGCTTACGGGATATTCTGTACCTGGCGGGCTTGAATCTTAATCGAATGAAGTTGCGGGTGATGATGACCGCGGCCGGTGTCCTCATTGGCACGGCTGCGGTCGTCCTCCTGGTCTCCCTGGGCGTGGGACTCCAGCGCTCTACTCAGCAGAGTCTGGGAAATATCGCGGATTTGACCCTGATGACTGTAATGCCTGGGGAAAACCTGGCCATGTTTGGCCCCACCGCGCCCCGCCCTACCCATTCTGCACGGCTAACACCTAAGGCTATAGAGCAAATCCGGCAGATTCCAGGGGTGGCCGCAGTTGCACCCTTGGTGACGTTGGGAGGCGGCGGCACGCTACGGGTGGGGCAGTGGGTAGGATGGGGCACGATTATAGGTATTAGTCCTCAGGATTTGCGAGCGCTCAGCCCTAAACTGAAGGAAGGTCGCCTCTTTCTCAGCAAAACTCAGTTCATGTTGGGAGGTAACATTGTCCAAACTTTGCATGATCCCCGCCATCCTCGCCAGCGAGTGAAAAATGTGGAGTTAGCCGGTCATCCTGTTGTAGTAACCATCAATGTCAGTGGCTCTCCTCTGCACGTGACTGGGGAGCGAGCATCTGTGCCGAAACTTAAGAAAATCCGCGGGTTGGTGGCGGGGGTGTTGGAACCTACAGGTAATTTGTTTGACACGGCGATTCTGATGCCCCTTAACGATGTCATCCGTCTGAACCGGGAACTTGGAGGACAGCGGGTGAATTACAACCAGGTGGGGTACCCCCAGGTGTTGGTTAGAGTAGAGAACGTTCAGGTGGCTAATCAGGTAGAACGGGAATTGATTCGCCGGGGATACATGGTTATATCCCCACGAGCCATGCTCCAGGGGCTGAATATGTTCTTCTTGATATTGCAAGGGATTTTGGGGGGGATTGGTGCTGTGGCGTTGGTTGTAGCCGCATTTGGCATCGCGAACACAATGGTCATGTCCATCTACGAACGCACGCGGGAAATTGGGCTTATGAAGGCAATGGGCGCGACCAACCGGGATATCCTGACGCTGTTTCTCACCGAATCGGGCGTTATTGGTTTTCTGGGTGGAGTAGGGGGAGTGCTGTTGGGTTGGCTAACAGGGTGGGTGGGGAATGCGTTGGTGCGGGCGTATGTGCTGCGCAACATGGCGATGAACACCGGTACAGTGGATACAAACCAGGCTCTTTCCTTTATTCACACACCTCTGTGGCTTGTGTTTTTCTCCCTCTTCTTTGCAGTTTTCATAGGTGTTTTGTCGGGCATATACCCGGCCATGCGGGCGGCTAACCTGGATCCTGTTCAGGCGTTGCGGTATGAGTAATGCGTTCCTTCCTCCCTGTTTCAGCCTCCCGCGCGTTCTTTCTCATTGAGGAAGCATGACGCTTCACTGGTAAGGATTTGGGGGCGTTGTGCAGACCTCACGGTCGCAATGGTCGTTGAACCCAGGAGGGCCCCAAGGCCGGTGAAACGGATGTGTCCCCTTTCGGTATTCTTCCGCTGCTTCCTTCTCGACCGTCCTCACTGAACACTTTGCTTATAGAATCCTCCTTCAGGCCCATCTGGATCCGACTGTAGGCCCATGACATGCCCTTCCTGATTCTGGTATAGTGGTGGTGGATTCTGGATAGGAGGAGGTGATGCCATGGGTGTGGTTTTAGAGACTCACGAGTTGACGAAGAGGTTCGGGGATCTGGTGGCTGTGGATCATGTGAACTTGCGGGTTGAAGAGGGAGAACTGTTCGGTTTCTTGGGACCAAATGGCGCGGGCAAGACAACAACGATTAGCATGATGGCGGGGTTGCTTCACCCCACAGAGGGCCGTATTTTCATCTTCGGGAAGGAGATTTCCCCAAAACAGACGGCCGGGCTGCGAGAGGTGGGTATTCTTTTGCCAACGCCAGGCTTTTTCCCTTATCTGTCAGGCCGAGAAAACCTGCGGTTGCTCTTGCGTTTATACCCAGATGTGGACGACCAACGGGTGGAGGAAGTGTTAGCCCTGGTAGGGCTTAAGGATGCGGCCCATCGTCGCGTTAAAGGGTATTCCACAGGTATGAAGCAACGTCTCGGGCTGGCTGCGGCTCTCCTGCATCGACCTCGGCTGCTTATCTTGGACGAACCCACCAGTGGTCTGGATCCTATTGGAATGAAGGAGATCCGCGAGTTCCTACGGCGTCTGGCCGATGAGGGAACGACGATTTTTCTCAGCAGTCATCTATTACATGAGGTGGAGCAGATTTGTGACCGCGTGGCCATATTAAATCACGGTCGGATTTTGGCGGAAGGGCATGTGCAGGAGTTGCTGCGGGGCAAACGGGACTTGGAAGAAGTGTTCATGGATATTGTGGGGTATCGCTAAACATGTACTTTAGTAAATGGGGAGGAGGAGCAGGCGATGAAAGGTGAATTTGTTCGTTTAGTGCGTGTTGAACAGCGTAAACTATTTGGCCGGGCATTGTTGTGGGCTGAGTTGGGTATTCTGGGGTTCTTAATGGTGGTGCTGTATGTGGCTTTAATTGTCACTCTGGGCAGGGGCGAGGCGGAGAATTTGCCCCCCCAGGCGATGGAGGAATTCCGACGGATGTTGCATTGGCCGTCTGGACTCACCAGTGGTTTGCTCTTTGCGAATGGGGGGGAGTTGGGGGGGATGTTTGTGGCCATTTTAGTGGGGGCTTTTGTGGCCCAGGAGTACGTTTGGCACACGGTTCATCTCTGGTTGAGTCGCGGCATATCCCGATATCAGTTCCTGTTGGCGAAATTCACGGTAATCCTGGAAGCACTGGTGCTCATTGTGCTCACCAGTTTGCTCGCGGGCGGCTTTGTGACGGGCATTTATACTTATTTAGACCTGGGGTATTTGCCCTGGCATGAGGTGGGAATTCTCTCCCTCGGCCTGGACATCGTGCGGGCTACCATTACTCTGCTTCCATATGCTGCGTTCACGTTCTTCTTGGCCGTGTGGAGTCGGTCTACAATGGTCTCTATTGGAGTAGGGTTGGGATATTCTCTCCTGGTGGAGAATCTGTTTGTAGAGGTGTTGAGCCTGGTATCGCCGGAGGTGATGCGAGTGGTACGTTTTGTCCCCACTATGTTAGCCAAGAGCATTACTACGTTAATAAATAGCCAGACGGAGTTGCAGGTGCAAGTCGGGATGGGACAGCCATCAGCACTGCATTTGCTCGATCCGAATTGGGCGGCCACGTTGTTGATCGTCTACACACTTGTCTTTCTGTTAGCATCTATGTGGTTTTTCCATCAGCAAGATGTTGCAGTATAAAATAGAATCTCGCGAAGTAGGGGCGGCTTGGGTTTAACGGCTGTTGGCCACGGTCCTCTAAAATTGCGGCCGTGGCCGATAGCCTTGGGTTCTCATTGGTTTCCACGCATTCGCTCGCAGGTGTTTTTAGGTTTCGCGTTTCAAAAAACGCGGTTACGGGCGTCATTACTGGGGGCACGGCATACATGGGATTGCGCTTACGAGTTCCACAAATCCATCGGCTGCAATGGAAGTTGACTTTAACTTATACTTTGGTTACGACAGGGGCTGTTCTGGTTGTGGAGGCGGCCTTGTTGCTCGCGGCCTGGTGGATGTTAAGCCGTTCAGATGTGTGGCCCAAGTTGCTGGTCCCGGTTTTCCAGGATGCAACATCTACCCTTGCCCCTGCTATTGAGGCCGTGCCGCCAGACACAAAACAGTTGGACGCGTGGCTGGAAGATCTGTTGTCAAGTGGTCGGGTGAGGGTATCCCAGACCAATGAGCGCCTTCAAATTCACATCAGCCCTGCTTCCTTCTCTCTCGCGACTATTACCGATGCCCAGGGCCGTGTCTTGGCCGCTGTCCCTGCAGGTGAGTGTGCACAGGGTGTTTTTATCCAGAAATGTGTGTCCGTAGAGGCTCGCGAGGTGATTGACGCTGCGCTGCGCGGGGAGAGTGACGCGAATCAGTTGGTATTGCGGTCTCAAAAGCACATTTTTGTAGCCACCCCTATTGTTTCTTCAGATGAAGAAGTCGTGGGGGCTTTTCTGGTGCGCATTCATATGCCGGGTAATTGGGCCCAACTCCCCAAGGAGGTCCTGGGAACGTTATTGTCCAGCGGGCTGCTTATCCTCTTGTTGTCCGTGCCTGTTGGGACTTTGTTCGGCTTTTTCACCGCGCGCGGTCTTACCCGTCGGTTAAACGCTCTGGCCCAGGCAGCTGATGCCTGGGCGCGCGGGGATTTCTCCCAATTCGTCCATGATTCCTCACCCGATGAGTTGGGTCAAGTGGCCCGACGTTTGAACCGCATGGCCGAGGAGTTGCAGAATCTTCTTCAGGCCCGAGAGGAATGGGCTGCCCTGGAAGAACGTCACCGTTTGGCTCGTGATTTGCATGACTCGGTGAAGCAACAAGTTTTCGCTACTGCCCTTCAAATTGCTGCTGCGCGTAATCTACTGGATACAGAACCGGAGCAGTCGAAGCAGCATCTTGTTGAAGCAGAACGCCTGGTTCGGCAGGCTCAACAGGAGTTAACCGTCCTGATCCAGGAGTTGCGTCCCGCAGCCTTGGAGGGTAAGGGTTTGGCCCCGGCATTGCAGGAGTATGTGGATACATGGGCCCGACAGACGGGGATTCACGCGGAGGTTCGTCTACGGGGGGAACGGGCTCTGCCCTTACCCGTGGAGCAAGCCATCTTTCGCCTGGTGCAGGAGGCTCTGGCCAATGTGGCTAAACACAGCGCGGCAGATAGGACAACCGTCACCTTAGAATGGACTCAGGATGCTCTGGTGGTTACTGTTGAGGATAACGGCAAAGGGTTTAATGTGCAGGAGGCCATGGGGCGGGGGTTGGGTTTGGCTAACATGAAGGAACGGGTTCAGGCATTGGGGGGCCATATCCGTATCCTCAGTAGCCCGGGCCAGGGGACACGGGTAGAGGCTTATGTGCCCTTATCCGCGTGATAAGCGATTCGTGGGAAAGGGGGGCCTATGTCACAGCCGATTAGTGTCATCATTGTAGACGACCACGCGGTCGTACGCCAAGGTGTGCGCGCTTTCTTGGATACACAGCCCGACATTCAGGTTGTGGCCGAAGCCTCGTCTGGGTTGGAAGCGATCCGGTTGTGTGCGGAATTTGCGCCCGATGTGGTGCTTATGGACTTGGTTATGCCGGGAATGAACGGCGTCGAAGCGACGCGCCGCCTAAAACGGGTGAGCCCACGGACTCAGGTCATTGTCCTGACTTCGTACTACGATGATGAGCACATCTTCCCCGCGATCCAAGCGGGAGCGATTTCCTACCTGTTGAAAGACGTGGGGCCCAACGAGTTGGCCGATGCTGTGCGTAAAGCGGCGCGAGGGGAAGCTATTCTTCACCCGCGAGTGGCGGCACGGGTTATTCGAGAGTTGCACAATATGCCACAAGATACTCCGGCCACGTTCTCCGAACTCACTGAGCGGGAGTTGGAGGTGTTACGTCTCATCGCTGAGGGGTTGAGTAATGCGGAAATTGCGGATCGCTTGGTGATTAGCGAGAAAACCGTCAAGAGTCATGTGAGCAATATCCTCAACAAGCTCCACCTGGCAGACCGGACGCAGGCAGCGGTTCTCGCCTGGAAAGAGGGTTTGATGAAGGATAGTACATAAACGTCACGCGATGGAGGATTCGTATGGATGCTTCCTTGATTGCTACGGAGATGTTAATTGTGGCCACTTTGTTGGTGGTCTCTCTGGTCGCGATTATCGTACGCCGTGTGCGGATGCCTTATACTGTGGCGTTAGTGTTGGCTGGATTGCTATTAGCTATTCAGACACGTCTCCGTTTGCAAATGACCCCTGAACTGGTGTTGGCGTTGTTTCTTCCCCCGCTTCTCTTTGAGGCAGCCTTTCACATACAGGCCCGGGACCTCCTTGAGGAATTGCCGTCAATTCTTTCCCTGGCTGTTTTGGGGGTCGCTCTAAGTACATTGTTGGTGGGGCTGGCTCTGTCCCTCATGGGTATTCTGCCCTTACCGGTTGCGCTTCTGTTCGGGGCTTTGCTGGCTGCGACGGACCCGGTATCTGTGGTCTCCACGTTTAAGGCCTTAGGGGCTCCCCGGAAGTTGACCACATTACTTGAAGGGGAGAGCCTGTTGAATGACGGGACTGCCATTGTGTTGTTCCAGATTATGATCGCGTTGGTGGTTCACGGCACGCTGGATCCCTGGCAGGGGATTTTTGATTTTGTGCGTATTTCGTTTGGCGGTGTCTTAGTCGGTCTGCTCTTAGGGTATGCAGTGGCTTATCTTATCGGGCGCATTGATGATTATTTGGTGGAGACTACGTTGACCACTGTGCTGGCTTATGGGGCGTATCTTTTGGCTGAACATTTTCATGTGAGCGGTGTGTTGGCGGTGGTTATGGCCGGTTTGGTGAACGGTAATCAGGGCGCTCGTGGCATGTCGCCAACCACCCGTATTGTGCTTTACAATTTTTGGGAATATGTCGCTTTCCTGGCCAACTCCCTGGTTTTCTTACTCATTGGCATGAATGTGGATCTGGGGGAATTGTTGGTAAATGTGTATCCCATTTTTGTCGCCATCGGTGTTGTTCTGTTTGTGCGGGCTGTGTCTGTGTACGGATTGGGGCTTTTGTTGCGCTTGTTGAAGCGCAATCCTCCGCTCTCGTACCAGCATGTACTTTTTTGGGGTGGGTTGCGGGGCGCCGTGAGTTTGGCTTTGGCCTTTAGCCTGGAGGAGTATCATGTCCCTTATGACCAACAACTCCTGGCGATGACTTTTGGTGTGGTCCTTTTCACCCTGCTCGTCCAAGGTACGACTGTTCGTTTTCTCCTCCAGTGGTTTGGGTTGGTGGGACGCAGTCGTGAAGCTGTGGAGTACGAACGTTTGCAAGGAAGTCTGTTGGGGTTGCGGGCTGCTCGGCGTCAGATTCAACACCTGTTCGATGAAGGGGCTTTAATTCCCCAGGCCAAGGAACGGGTTTGTCAGGAGTTGGATACGTTGGAGCAGGATGTCCTGCGAAGGATTGATGAGTTGCTGAAGGAACACCCGGAGATCCAGGCAGAGGTTGTTAAACTCGCCCGTATCGAGGCATTGCGGGCTGCCCGTGCTGCTCTTGTGCACTTCGGTAATGAAGGTGTCCTCAGTCGGGATGTGGTCAATGAACTGGTGGCGCGGGTGGACGCTGCGCTTCAGCATGGTTCACTGGAGGATTGGGCCAGTTAGTTCGCGGTCCTGACCGCGAGTAAAGGTCTCTCACGTGCCCCTGGTGACTTGCATTTATTCCTGTAGACGTTTATAATCTCGCGAACCGGTGAATTCACGAAGCAACAGATGTGTCCTGTCTCACGCCCGACAGTAGATTCACGGTGTTTTATTACACATTTCCTTGTGGAGGAGGGGAAATCGTATGGCTATTGAGCGACAGAAGGAAATCCGCCGACGCCGGAAACGCCGGCAAAAACTGCGCAAATTGCGCATGAAGTTGCAGCAAGCGCAAAGTGAAGCCGAACGCCAGCGTATCATTGAGAAAATCCGTCGTATTAGCCTTCGGGCTCCTTTGGAGGTCTAATTTTTAGAATAAGGCAGACTTTACGATAGGTGTCCCAAACAGGCCATCACACCCTTGCATGTATAAATGGTAAAGACAAAGCCATGGACGGAACGGGAGAAAGCGGGAGTCGTATCAACAAATTGAAGAATGAGAAGCCCCCGAGTTGTTGGGGACCGGTGAGCATGCACATTTATCAACCTGAGATGGTGGTTATTTGGCCTGGTAGGCAGGAGCGGGCAAATGCGCGTGGTTTAGGCCCACCTGCATGAGGGGATATACGTGCGCCTGAAGCGGCCCGCTCCTGCCTCCGGCTGAAGGAGGTGACGATGAAGGAGCGGGCCGTTGTTTTAGATGCTATTATTGACCGTGTGCGTGCGCTCCTGGATGAAGGGCGCGCGGACGATGCGGCAGCGCTGTTGGAAGACCTGTGGCCAGCGGATGTGGCCGAGGTTGTGGAGGAACTGGACGAGGAACAGCGCGCGTTGCTCCTCCAACACTTGGACCCCAGCATTTCCGCGGATGTGTTGGAGGAGTTGAGTGATGAGGAAGCCGCGGAAATCGCGGAAGACCTCTCAGACGACATGCTGACGGCCATCGTCGATGAGATGGAACCCGACGAGGCCGCGGATCTTCTCCGGGATATTGATCCTGACCGTCGCGCGCGCATTCTTTCCGAACTCGAAGATCCCGAGGAAGTTCGCCCGTTGCTTGTACACCCTGATGAAAGCGCGGGTGGATTAATGACAACAGAGTTCCTCGCGCTGCGGCGCCGAATGACCGTGCGCGAGGCCCTGGAGGCCATCCGACGGCTCGCTCCTTCTGCTGATCCGGACAATATCTTTTACCTCTACGTTGTGGACCAATATGGCCACTTGGTAGGTGTTGTCAGTCTTTTTGATTTAATCCGCGCCAAGCCTGATGAACTCATAATGAACGTGATGGACAGGGATGTCATCAGTGTCCGGGCGGATGTGGACCGGGAGGAGGCCGCCCGCATTTTCGCCCGTTATGACTTGATGTCCCTGCCGGTGGTGGACGAATTCGGACGCTTGATAGGCATTATCACTTCTGATGATATTTTGGATGTTATCGAGGAAGAGGCCACCGAAGACATTCAACGGTTGGGGGGATCAGAACCCCTGGATCGGCCTTACTTGGAAACCTCCCCCGTGGAAGTGATGCGCAAACGAGTTGGTTGGCTCCTGCTGCTTTTTGTGACCGCCAGTCTAACGGGCACGGTAATGAAGTTGTTTGAGGACGAGTTGCAGCGTTTTATCCAGTTGACGTGGTTCATTCCTCTTCTGATCGGCACGGGAGGGAACGCGGGTTCGCAAACTACGGCGACGATTATTCGTTCTCTCGCGCTGGGAGAGGTGGATTTAGGGGACTTAGTGGAGGTGGTCTGGCATGAAATGCGTGTGGGGTTGCTCTTGGGAGCGGTCATGTCAGGAGTTGGAATTATTCGCGCCCTAACGTGGGGGACGGCTTGGCCTGTTGCTCAGTCTGTAGCCGTCGCGTTGATGTTGGTTATCCTATGGGCAACGCTGGTGGGCTCTATTATGCCCTTGGTCATCAGCAAGTTGGGAATTGATCCGGCTGTTGTCTCAGGTCCCTTTATGAGTACCTTGGTTGACGCTACAGGGTTGTTTATCTACTTGCAAACAGCCCGTCTTATCCTGGGGATGTAGTACTTGAACGGCCAATCCATGGACTTAGTAGGAGGCGCGCAAGGTTGCCCAAAAGGGGGAGTGTGGTGTAACATGCGCCGACAATTGCCATGTCTTTTGGCAGACATCTATGACAGGGAGGGAAGCATCCATGAGTAGCACTGCGCGCGTGCGTCTTGTCGAGGGTATGCAGTTTGTCGCAGAAGGGGGCTCCGGACATGCCATTGTCCTAGACAGTACACCTGAGGTTGGCGGGCGTGACACTGGTACCCGTCCGATGGAGTTGGTGCTCATGGGGTTGGCAGGTTGCACAGCCATGGATGTGGCTTACATCCTGCGGCGTAAGCGGCAACCCCTGAAGGGCCTAGAAGTAAATGTGAGCGCGGAACGCGCGGACAAGCATCCTAGAGTGTATACTAAAATTCACGTGGAATACATTATTTACGGTAATGTGAGCGAAAAGGCTGCTGTTCGGGCCATTGAGTTGTCAGAGAATACGTATTGCTCCGCGTCCGCAATATTGCGTAAAACCGCGGAGATGACGTGGTCCTACAAAATCATCCGCGATGGGGAAGAGGGGTAAATGTTCGCCGTGATGTGAGAAACCGGCGGAAACAAAAAGGCGGGGATTTTCCCCCGCCTTTTTGTTGTTTTTAGAATCTGATCCCTTATTGGGATTTTTTGGCGTACTCCAAAGTTTCTCGAATGATTTCGTCGTCCGCGAATTCTTCCCAGCGCTTCTTGCGGCGTTTCTTTTCCCGTCGTCTTTGGCGCTGCGCCTGGGCTTCCATGAAGGCAATTTGAATGGGACTGATGATTTCTTCTTCCTCTTCTTCTTCTCCTTCAGTCCACGTTTCTACATCCTCATCCTCAACTTCGACCTCTTCCTCTTCCTCTTCTCTCAATCCCTTCAAACTCAAATCCACTCGATTGCGACGCACATCCACCTGGATAATTCGGGCCTCTATTTCCTCTCCTTCGCTTACGATATCACCGGGATGACGTACATACCCTTCTGCCATTTCCCGCACGTGGAGCAAAGCGTCTCGGCCGATACCGATGTCCACAAAAGCCCCGTATGATTCGATGCGTGTCACCTTCCCTTTGACAATATCTCCGACCTGGAGATCACGGATGGTTTTAGTCCCCGGGGGAATCATTGTGAGGCTAATACGATTTTCCGCCTTGTTCAGGTCCTTTATCCACACCGTGACTTCCTGGCCGACCTGCACCACGTCTTCGACTTTCGCCACACGGTAAGGGGCAAGTTCAGAGATGTGAACTAAACCATCGGTGTTTACGCCAATGTCCACAAAAGCGCCGAAGTTCGTAATACGGGTGACTTTCCCCGTGAGTTTCATACCACGCGCTAATTTTTTGACCACGCGTTTGCGCGGGATAACTCGGACTTTGGGTTCCTGTTCCGACACGGGATAACGCCTCCTCTATTTGCATCATGTTGACAGTACATTATAGCCGGGGGTATCACGACCACCAAATTCGCCTCTCTGTGTTGGGGCAGGAACCCCCTTTGAACGGTCACAAAGTCCGCCAGGATACGGGAGGAGTCTATATGGTTCTCTTTTACCCAAGGGGCAACCTTTTTCCTTAACGTCCCTTCCCCGCACGTGTCCGCTTTATGTAAACCTACTAAATTGAAATACACTCCTGGAAACCCTATGAATTGACAGTTGAGGAACTCTTTCTTATACTTGAAAGTAAGGGTTGGGGCCCTGCACCTTCATTTCTCTGGGCGGTTATTACGCTTATTGGATTTCCTTATAAGTACATATGAGATAAATCATATGCACTATTTTATGAGCCTCCGTACAATTAGCATGGTACATTGGGACCCCCAAAGTTCATATTATTTGGTCGGTCATCTATGCACCATCACACACAAAGGAGGGCGCCTTGAAGGGACTTAAAGGACGTCATACTCGCATTGTTCCCCTGAGGTTGGCCCTGGGAGGGCTCCTGGTAGGAGTGCTGCTTCTCAGCCTCCTGGGTACCCTCCTCGTCTTCGCTGACGAGGGCCAGCCGGATTCTCGGTATGTGGATCCGCGGAGCAAGGAGATCGCCAACTTCACCGTGGATCACAGTAAGTTCGACATTCTCAAGCAGGATTTTAAATCCGCCCCTGAGGTGACCAAGGCGTGTCTCACCTGTCATACGGAGGCCGCCAAGCAGGTGATGAACTCCGTGCACTGGACATGGGAGTTCAAGAACCCCAAGACAGGCCAGTTGTTGGGTAAGAAGCACGTTATCAACAACTTCTGTATCGCCGTCACCTCCAACTGGCCTCGTTGTACCAGTTGTCACACGGGGTATGGCTGGAAGGACAACACCTTTGACTTCACCAAAGAGGAGAACGTGGACTGCTTGGCGTGCCACGACACCACGGGCAAGTACCGCAAGTTCCCCACGGCGGCCGGGCATCCAACGTATGAACCCAAGGAATTCCCGCCCGGAAGCGGGAAAATTTGGGAGCCTCCTGACCTCTCCTACATTGCCCAGCACGTAGGCATGACCAGCCGTCAGACATGTGGTCGGTGTCACTTCTATGGTGGCGGTGGGGATGGTGTCAAGCACGGTGACTTGGATTCATCCCTCTTCAACCCGCCTCGCGAGTTAGATGTTCACATGTCGCCAGATGGGTTGAACTTCCAGTGCGCTACCTGTCACACCTCTCATGCCCATCAACTATCGGGTAGCCGCTATGATTCCTTGATTATGGATGACTTGGGCCAGGATATGCCTGTGATGAAACACCAGCGAGCTACTTGTGAATCCTGCCATGGCTCAAGTCCGCACAAGGGATCGGTCTTGGCTTCCAAGTTGAATGACCACGTGGACAAAGTTGCCTGCCAGACTTGCCATATTCCCGCCTTTGCTCGCGGAGGCAAGCCCACGAAGATGTGGTGGGATTGGTCCAAGGCCGGCAAGTTCACTCCGGATGGCAAGAAGATCGCCACCGAGGAGTACAACACCCTTAAGGGCGAGTTCCGTTGGGAAGAAAATGTTGTTCCCGAGTATGAATGGTTCAACGGCAAGACCGTGTGGACCCTCTTGGGGGACAAGATTGACCCGAATCAAGTCGTGACCATCAACAAGATTGAGGGCAGTTACGACAACGGGCGTATCTTCCCCTTCAAGGTCATGCGGGGGAAGCAGCCCTACGATGCCGGGTACAATACTTTGGTTGTGCCCCATCTCTTCGGCAAGGATGACACAGCCTATTGGAAGAATTTCGATTGGGGTAAAGCCATTGAAGCCGGAATGAAGGCGGCCGGCGCGCCGTACAGTGGAAAGTACGGCTTCGTCGAAACCAAGATGTACTGGAATATTACCCACATGGTGGCGCCGAAGGAGCAAGCCCTCAAGTGCCAGGACTGCCACAGCCGCGACGGACGCCTTGCCAAACTGACAGGCTTCTACATGCCCGGCCGTGACCGAATCAAGATCATCGATATCCTGGGCTGGCTGGGTGTAGCAGCCACACTGGTGGGCGTCCTAGTGCATGGTGGTCTGCGCATCATTTCCGGGAAGAAAGGAGCGAAATGATGATGGCAAAGGCAAAGCGCATATACCTCTTCCTCGGCTTTGAGCGACTGTGGCACTGGACGCAGGTGCTCCTGTGCCTGGGGCTGGTGCTCACCGGCTTTTCAATGCACGGAACGTGGCATCTTACCGACTTTAACAAGGCCTGGTACTGGCATACCCGTTTTGGGTGGGCACTGGCTATCCTATTTGCCATTGAAATCTTCTGGCTCTTAACCACAGGCCAGTGGAAGAACTACATACCCACAACTCAGAAAATTAAGGACGTGGCAATGTACTATGCAGTGGGCATCTTTAAGGGGGAACCGCATCCCTATCATCCCCATGATGCCTACACCAAACTCAACCCTCTTCAGCGCCTGGCGTATCTGGGTATCCAGGTAGTGTTGATACCTTTAATGGTACTGACCGGCCTGCTAATGATTTATTACAACAAATGGCCGGAATGGGGCATTGGACTGCGCCTGGGACCGGTGGCAATTCTGCACACCATTGGCGCGTTCCTGGTGATCATGTTCGTCATTGGGCATGTGTATCTCACCACCACCGGGCGCACCTGGTACGCACACATCCTGGCCATGATTACCGGCTGGGAAGAATTGCCCGAAGGTGAGAGTGTAGATACCGCCTAAGTGGGGGACCCGATTCGACACTTTGCACGAGCCAAGCCACTCCCCGACCGGGGAGTGGCTTTTTCTTATCAAGGCTCCCTCGTTTGTTTGACAAAATGATTCATCGCGCTATACTTTCTGACGCGTGTATCATCCCCCTAGTACAACCTGTGCCTTGTTTGTACCTGAAAAAGTAACAACAGAGCAGGAAGGGCAGAACATCGTTGTGTTTTTGGCGAATATCGTTGAAGACCCAACGCCGTTCTACCGTTCCCGACCACCTGTATCTGAACAAGGTACAGGCTGTGCCTTCAGAGATACACGTGGGAGAATACGCTATACGGTTTTCCAAAATTGAGAAAGGAGGAGGAGAGCCATGAAGCGACGAATTATGGTGCTCCTGTACGTGTTGGTGGTCCTTTCGCTCCTCGTTAGTGCATGCTCGAAAGCGACCCCAACTCCCACCCCTAAGCCCGCGGCGCAACCTACAAAGGCCGCTGAGGCAAAACCCACAAAGGCCCCTGAGGCTAAACCGACGCCCACGGCAAAGCCTGCAGAGGAGGGATACAAGTGTGATGATCCCCTGGGGTGCGTAGAGATTGGTCCGGGTGAACCCATTCGCATCGCCTACATGCTGGTGGTCTCTGGTCCCAACGAGACACTGGGTATTGACTCCAAGCGTGGTATTGAGATCGCCATTGATGATGTTGGCGGCGAATTGCTGGGGCACCCCATTGAATTAGTGGGTGAGGACAGTCAGTGTTCGCCTGAGGGTGGTCAGGCTGCTGCGCAGAAGATTGCTGCGGACAAGAGCATTGTGGGTGT
>Ga0256914_1000706_pt1 | contig 32503 bp, 34 predicted proteins | sample HulkmetaG_FD_191571 | JGI IMG/M metagenome (GOLD analysis project Ga0256914, IMG submission 191571) | Hydrothermal chimney microbial communities from Main Endeavour vent field at the Juan de Fuca Ridge, Pacific Ocean - Hulk | ecosystem: Environmental > Aquatic > Marine > Hydrothermal vents ... | reverse complement strand
TGAGATTCGGAGACCGGCCCGCGGCTGTGACAGGGGACGAAAACTGCATAGAAGGCCACTGGTCAGGTCCACCTGACCGGGAAGGCGCAGTGAGTAGGGTGATCCTGGAGTCAGAAGACCTGCCTGTCTGGAAGGACTCTTCAGAGGAAGAGGATGGTTCATAGAGGGATAAAAACGGGAAATCCCTGAGATCCAGTTGTGGGTTTCAGGGATTTTTTATTTGGTTAGAGAGATATAACCACCCAAGGAGGGCTAGAGATGAAGACTGGTGCAATCTTTTATGTAAAGGCCAATTGTGCAGTGGAAGATATAGAGGAAGTAAAGGAGAGTTTGAGGCGTTCTTTTCCTGATGTGGACGAGGTGGAGGTGGCCCTTCCTCCTGGCAGTGAAGAGGATATGTGGCAGGCCTGGTGGAGATTGACCGCAAGGGGAGTAAAGAGGATTTTGCTTAGGTTTGTGGAGCTAGGGGAAGGGATGAGGTTGAAATCCACTGGCAAGGAGATGAGGTTGGTAGGATAATTTTCTGTGGCAATTATCGCTCTTAATATTACATCTAACCTAGCCTGTGAGGCCCCCCTTTATTCAGGCGATATGGGGAAATGGCTCCCTTCCCCTGTCGCCTGATTATATTTAGTCATGTTATTGTATAATGAGACCTCTAATTTTCCTATCAGATTTGTGGACCATGGGGGAGAGGTATTTGAAATGTATTCCCATCCCCGCCGGGTGGTATGTCTTACCCCATCTATTACTGAGATCCTGCTAGCTTTAGGTCTTCAAGACCATCTGGTGGGTATTACCTATCACGATGCCTCCTCTTGTGAGGGATGTGTGGTGGTGGGTGGTTTTCTCATGCCCTCTATTGAAAAGATAAAAAAGGCCCAACCCCATGTAATATTTTATTCCCCAATACAGGAACACATCCCCCGGGAATTTACCAAGGGGGAGTGTGCGGCCATTATGCTTGCTCCCAATACCGTGGAGGAGCTGTTTGAAACCATTGGGTTTATAGGGCTCCTATTTGAGAGAAACAAGATGGCATCAGGGCTTATCTCAAGGATTCAGAGACAACTGGAACTTATTTCCCACAAGCTAGAAAGGGCATCCTGTAAGCGTCCCAGGGTAATAAGGGTGATGGGGATGGAGGGAGATAAGGTCTTGATTCCAGGGAAGAAGTCCTTTCAGAATCTCCTCATAAGCCTTGCAGGGGGAAGACCTCCTGAGGATATAGCTGAAGGCAATGCCGCGGCCCTTGATGTAGAGGCCTGGAGGAGGTTTGATCCTCAAATTATTTATGGATGTGAGGGGGACAGGGAAGTTATATCCCTGCTCTCTACTGCAGAGGGGTGGAGAGATGTATCTGCATTCAGAGATGGAAGATGTCTATTTTATCCATGTGAACTCACCTGTCGGCTCTCTGTGCGCGTGGGAAGCTTTGTTGCTCGTCTTGCCTCTGACCTCTATGTGGAGGATTTTGTCCAGGAGGAGACATGGTTAACTCCCCCCCACCGCAAGGGTGAGCGCTGCATCCCTATTCCCCTTCCATATGTGAAGAGGGCATGTATTGTGAAATCCTCTATATTTGATTTTGAAAATAAGTCCCTCCTTATAGAATTTACCCGTCCATTTACTGTGGTATCCACCTTAGAGGGTATGAGAAGAGGCGTATGTTTTGTGGGTAATCACTATAGCCCTCCCCCGTGCTGGCCCCTTACCCATAGGCTGGGACTCTCTTCCTCTAGGGAGCTTGTGTATAGGGCCCTTGGGCTGGAGAGGGATATTGCCAGTTTTTTGTTTACAGGGGCAGACATGGACAATTTATGTATTCGTTCTGCCTCGCGGGGTAAGATATGTGTGTGGGTCTTGGTGACTGCAGGGGTAGAGTCAAATGCCCAGCGCATGTCCAGGGACAGGGGAATCTATTATGAACCAGGCACCATTAACATGATAATTATGTGCAACATGGCCCTTACACCCAGGGCAATGACCAAGGCCATTATCACTGCCACAGAGGCAAAGACCGCCGCCCTTCAGGACATGGATATAAGGAGTTCTTACATGCCCCTTGAGTGTCAGGCCACAGGTACAGGAACCGATAATATAATAGTGGTGGAAGGAGAGGGTGACTATACCCTTGACAATGCTGGAGGTCATTCTACCCTAGGGGAGCTTATTGCCAGGGCGGTGTATGAGGCCACCATAGAGGCCATTGGAAGGCAAAATAGCATAAGACCCTCGCGGGATATATTTTCCAGGCTCTTTGAGAGGGGAGTGGATGTATATTGGCTGGTCTCCAGAAATAAGGGGGTGCCGCCGGCTAAGAAGAGGCAGTTTTTGTGTAAGGTGGATGATGTCTTATTGAATCCCAGATATGCCTCCTTTCTCCATCTATGCCTGGATCTCTCAGATGGGTACTCAAGGAGGAATCCCATGGACCCATCATCCCTTGAAGATTGGTGTATTTCCATGGCAGAAGATATTGCAGGGGGACCAGTAGCTTTTCTTCTTGATTTTTGTCCCCGCTCCTGGCCCTATCCCCTTAGAAGGGGACTGGATGCTGTCTTATCAGGGGTATTTTATGGGTTAGATATGGGAGGAGAGCTATCTGCCTCATAGCTTCCTTGACAAAAGGGCCTCTAACAGTAATAAGCATGAATATTACGTCGTTAGGAGATATATGGTCCCTATGGGGAGAATAGTATTTGTGCTTGGAGGGGCGCGGAGTGGAAAGACCTCCTATGCCCTTAATATAGGGGAGGGGATTCCTGCTTTGCAGCGATGGTATATTGCCACTTCTGTGGTGTGTGATGAAGAAATGAAAAAAAAGGTAGAGCTTCACAAAAGGGAGAGGGGAGAGAGGTGGAAGAGCCTTGAGGCGCCCTATAAATTAGAGGATGCCATCTCCCAGGTGGGAGATAGAGATGTTGTGGTATTGGTGGATTGTCTCACCATGTGGATAAATAATCTCATGTTTGCGGGAGAGAGCGATAGGGCCATTCAGGAGAGATTTGATGGGCTTCTCTCTGTTCTATCCACCTCAAAAGGGACAGTGATTGTGGTATCAAATGAGGTGGGTCTTGGGATTGTCCCCATGGATGCATCTGCCAGGCGATTTCGGGAACTCGTTGGTTATCTGAATCAGGGTGTTGCCAGGATGGCCCATGAGGTTTTTTTTCTGGTGGCTGGAATCCCTCTCAAGCTCAAGGGATGAATGGGTGGTAGGGAGGAGATGATTTCTAGAGGCATCCAAAGGGGTCTAAATGATTTTTGGGCGGCCCTTCTTTTTTTGTCCACCCTCCATCTGCCAGTGAAGGTGGATTTTGATGCCACAGCCATGAAGCGCTTTTTCCCTGTGGTGGGAGTTGTACTGGGCTTTATCGTGGCTTCCTGTGACCATATATTTTATATGGTATTTCCCCGGGGGGTAGTGTCTTTCCTGGATGTGGTTGTTTTTATCCTACTCACCGGTGGTTTACACCTGGATGGATTGGGAGATGCTGCAGATGGGATATTTAGTGGTGCCTCGGTAGATAGGGCGCTGGAGATAATGAAGGATTCCAGGATGGGGACCATGGGGGTGTTGGCCCTGTTGTGTGTTATAGGTATAAAATGGGGTGGGATCTATGGCCTGGGGGGAAAGAGATTTTTGTGTCTGTGTCTTGTTCCTGCCTACAGTAGGACCTCCATGCTCATTGGTATGAGATATCTTCCCTATTGCAGGAAGATGGGAACCGCCAGGGATTTTTTTGAAAAGGAGGTGGGCATCTCCACCTTTTATCCATTTTTTACAGTGGCCCTTTTCTCTATATTGCTGGGATGGGCCTGTGTGGCATTGAATCTTGCCTTTGTGATTATCTGTTGGGCTATGGTCCTTTTTTATAAAAAACGACTTGGGTGTATCACAGGAGATACCTTGGGTGCCATGTGTGAACTCTCAGAGGCCCTCTTGTTTTTGGTGACATCGGCCCTTTTATGAGAGGAGGATAAGAGATGAGACTCTTTGTGGGTATATCCCCTGGAAATACCTATAAGAAGAAGATGGAGGAACTGCTCAGTGGTGTGCGTCCCCTCTCTCCTGGAAGAATCACCTGGGTAAGACCTGAAAATTTTCACCTCACCCTTTATTTTATAGGAGAGGTGCCTGGGGATGTGGGGGGTAGGATAAGGGAAGAGCTCAGGAGGGTAAGATATCCATGCTTTGAATTGCAGGGGGGAGGAGGTGGTTTTTTCCCCTCCATTAATAGACCCCGTGTCCTGTGGGTGGGATGTATAAAAGGGGCAAAACAATGTCACGGATTATTTGAGGAGGTAAAAGGAGTCGTGGAGAGGGTCTTGTCCTCACATGGGCACAAAGATCGTTTCACCCCTCACCTTACTCTTGCTCGTATAAGGGGATCTGCCCCCTTATCCACCTGGAAGGCCATCCTTTCTATGGTAAATAAGACATCCTGGGACCCTGTGGTGGTGGATTCGTTTATCCTCTGGAAGAGTACCCTCACCCCCAGAGGTCCCATTTACACTCCCTTGGAGAAATATGAACTCCTGTCTCCCTAGAGATATTCACCCCTGGTGAATCGGGCCTCCTCAGTGGTGGCCAGGATCTTGATTTCATTGACCAGAGAAAGTACGGACCTGTCCTCCTGCTGGAGTTCTGTGGTATTTTTCTCCAGGGCAGAGATGTCTTTGAGTATATCCTGCAGGAGGGAATAAGAGCCTTTTAGGTCATCCTTCTTTAAGCTCTGGGAATACTTTTCCCATTTATCCAGGGTGGTTGATAGCTTGCTCATGATATTCTCTTTGATATCCTGGTTGGAGGGAGGATGTGCCTTTTCCATCTTGAGAGAAACCTCAAGTTCTGATAACTGCTGGTCGCAGATGCTAGAGGAGATGGTGGAACCCCCTGTATTGGTACCCTCTCCCCTTAGGAGTTCTTTCTCCAAGAGGTGCTGAAATTCCCGCAGGGACTCACTCTTGTTTTGCTTGTTTTTTCGTATCTCCTGCGAGTTTAGGTGTTCAAGGTCATGTATCTTCATCTTGGTTCTCCTTAAAAAAAGGAATTTTTTTCCTCTAATCTGGTCCCTGTGAGATATAAAGCAAGATATCTGCCACCCTCTGCTCTCCAAGATTGTGGAGGATAATAAATGGGTAGTATTGAAGCCGCCATAGCCATTTTAAAGAAAAGAGGGGTAATAGTCTATCCCACAGAGACACTTTTTGCCCTGGGAGGGATGGCTCTGGATGGAGATGTGTGCCAGAGGATAGTGGAGATAAAAAGGCGCCCTCCTTCCAAGCCCTTTCCCATTATTGTGGGAAACTACGGACAGCTCCATCTTTTGGTACAGAGAGTACCGCCTGTGGCTGAAAGAATAATTCGTCTCTTCTGGCCAGCTCCCCTTTCCATACTCTTGCCTGCTAGGTCAGGCCTCCCCCCGGAGGTGGTGGGAGAGGAGGATATGGTTTGTGTTAGATGTTCCCCCCACCCGGTTGCGCGCTCCCTGTGCCTTGAGACGGGATTTCCCCTTATTGCCACAAGTGCAAATATCTCGGGTGAGCCTCCTCCCTCCTCTCCCGACCAGGTTTCTCCAGAGGTGCTCTCCCAGATAGATACAATCATTTCCCCTCCCCCTCCCCCTCAGGGAGGAGCCCCTTCCACCATTATCTCTATAACCCCTGAGGAAGATGTGAAGGTGATAAGAAAAGGGGCATTTCCTTCTTCCCTCCTCCTCAAAGCAGGTGTTTTGCCTTGTTCAAAAAATTGAACCACAGAATTCTTTGGAGAAAATTTAGGTTTTTATTCAATTAAAACAGTAGATTATATACTAAAAATCCTTTTTGGAGCTATGCTTATGGTCAAAAAAATTTTACCCCATCTCTGCCCCTTGGGCTTCACGTTTCCCTATCTCCAGGGAGATCTTGAATTTGTTTTTATGGAATGATATTTGCATAAAAAATAATACCTTCCTCCTTTTGCTAAAGCCAGCCCGAAGACAGGGGGCTGGCTTTAAAATTTTTATTCTCTAAAAGAGTCTTTTGGGGGGCCTCTCCCTGGAAAGAGAGAGGGGAGGGTGTATGGTTCTCTTTATTTTTAAGGAAGATAGGGGATCCATATATTTTTTAGGTAGCCTTAAATTTTTTGTTGACTTTTTAGAGACCCTTAGATAAAGGTAAGGCCATGGAAAAGATACTCGGGCTCAGCTTCACCTATTTTAGCTTTTTTTGCTTTTGGTATTTTAGGGGTGGAGTCTGTGGCCCGGGTGGTGTGGTATAGGTTTATACAGAAAGGGTAACCCAAAGGGCCGCAGGCTCCAGAAGCCAGCGGCCCTTTTTTATTTTGGTCGCTGGGTGTGGGTGGGGAGCCAGGGCCTGGAGGAAAAATTACAGGAGGAGAAGATATGCATCTGGGCAAATCCATAAGGCTTGAGAGGATCTTCAATAGAAATACAGGCAGGACCATAATAGTTCCCTTAGACCATGGGGTCACTGTGGGTCCCATCTATGGACTGGTGGACCTTAAAAAGACAGTGGACAGGGTGGCTGAAGGTGGAGCCAATGCTGTGGTTATGCACAAGGGACTCGTCAGGTGTGGTCACAGGGAGAAGGGACGGGATATAGGGCTTATTATCCATCTTTCTGCCAGTACCCAGCTTTCCCCTTATCCCAATGCCAAATCCCTGGTTGGTAGGGTGGAGGATGCAATAAAACTTGGAGCGGATGGTGTTTCTGTACATGTTAATCTGGGGGATGAGACAGAGAGTCGTATGCTGGCGGATCTGGGGAAGATCACCAGTGAGGCCGCTGAATGGGGAATGCCAGTGCTGGCCATGGTATATGCCAGGGGGCCAAAGATAAAAAATGGTTTTGATCCCGATATAGTGTGTCATTGTGCCAGAGTGGGTGAGGAACTGGGAGCGGATGTGGTAAAGGTGAATTATACTGGAGACGTGGAGTCCTTTAGCAGGGTGGTAGAGGCGTGTTGTATCCCTGTGGTTATTGCAGGTGGACCCAAAATGGAGGATAAGAGGGACCTCTTAAATATGGTCTATGATTCTATTCAAGCAGGTGGGGCAGGTCTCTCTGTGGGGAGGAACATATTCCAGGACGAGGACCCTGCAAAGCTGGTTAGGGCCCTTCACGGGATAGTACATGAGGATATGGGAGTGGACGAGGCCATGGCGTTTTTAAATGGGGATGAAAAAACAGGGGAGTAGGCTGGATGAAGGAACTTATTGTAAAGGTGATTCCCTATGACAAAAAGATGGTTACCCTTGCCCTAGAGTCAGGAGTGGATGCTGTAGTTGTTGAGGAGAAGTACAGGGAAGAGGTGGCCTCCCTGGGGAGGATTAAGGTGATGGTGCCAGAAGACATAAGATGGATAACCCTATCCTCTCCTTCTGACGAGGAAGAGGCCGCCCATCTTCTGGAGAGGGAGAAGATGGTGGTGATAACCCTTGGGTGGGAGATAATTCCCATAGAAAACCTCCTTGCCCTCTCCAGGGGAAGGCTTGGTGTGGAGGTCTCAACCCTAGAGGAGGCCAGACTGGCCGCTGGTATCCTTGAGAGGGGAGTGGATGCCCTCATCATCCTCCCTCCACTTATGCCTCATATAAAAGAGGTGGTTAAAGAGATAAAGATCTCAGGGGAGAAGGTGGAGCTTTCTCCTGCCACCATTACTTCTATCAGGCCCATTGGGCTTGGACATAGGGTATGTGTGGACACATGTTCCCTTCTCTCTACAGGTCAGGGGATGTTAGTTGGAAATTCCAGTGGTTTTACCTTCTTGGTACACGCAGAGACCGAGGAGAATCCCTATGTGGCGGCGAGGCCCTTTCGTATAAATGCAGGTGCCCTTCACAGTTATGTCCTGAGACCTGGGGACAGGACCTCATATCTTGAGGAACTCAGGGCAGGGGATGAGGTCCTTGTGGTGGATGCCAGTGGTTCCAGCCTGGTATGTAATGTGGGTAGGGTAAAGATAGAGATAAGGCCATTACTGATTATATCTGCCAGGACTGAAGATGCCCAAGGAGAGGTAATCCTGCAGAATGCTGAGACCATTAGACTCGTTGGGGAAGAGGGGAGACCCATCTCTGTGGTGGACCTCCAGGAAGGGGACAGGGTCCTGGTGAGGGTGGATAGTGCTGGAAGGCATTTTGGAATGCGAATACAAGAGGAAATTCAGGAAAGATAGGGGGCAGAGATCATGGGGGAAGGTAGGGAGAACATAGAGAAAAGGCTTTCTGAGATAAGAGAGGAGATAAACAGGGTGGATGGAGAAATCCTATCCCTCTTAAATAAAAGGGCCACTCTAAGTCTGGAGGTTGGCAGATTAAAGAGGGAAGGGAGTGAGAGCGTATTTAGACCCTTTAGGGAAAAAGACGTGTTAACAGAGCTGATAAAAAACAATCCAGGTCCCCTTCCAAAAGAACACCTCCTGGCCATCTACAGGGAGATACTCTCTTCCTCTAGGGCACTTCAACGTCCTCAGCGGGTGGTATATCTTGGGCCAGAGGGAACATTTTCCTATTTTGCCGCCCTTCACTACTTTGGGCAGTGTGTTTCTTATTATCCCAAGTATGTACTTGAGGACGTATTTAAGGCCGTTCGGGAGAAGGATGCAGAACTTGGGGTGATCCCCCTGGAAAATTCCCTTCAGGGGACCGTGGGGCAGAGCCTGGATATGTTTCTCAAATATCAACTCTACATCCAGGCAGAGATATTTTGTAAGATAAGTCATAGTCTCCTCTCTAGACATGAAGACTTGAGCCAGATAGAGGTGGTGTATTCTCATCCCCAGGCACTTCAGCAGTGTTCAATTTGGTTGAAGACTAGGCTTCCAGGTGTGAAGGTGGTACCGGTGGACAGTACTGCTGCAGGGGCAAAGATGGCCGCTTCCACTGAAAAGGCCGCCGCAATTGCCCATCCTGCCCTTGCCTCCTCTCTGGGGCTCAATGTCCTGGAGAAGGGGATAGAGGATTTGCCTGAAAACTGGACGCGTTTTTTGATAATAGGCGCCCAGGAGCCCCCTCCTGGCAATAGAGATAAGACATCTCTCCTCTTTACCCTCCCTGACAGACCAGGTTCCCTGGCCAGGATACTCAATCTCCTGGCCATGGAAAATGTGAATATGAAAAAGCTGGAATCCAGGCCCTTGAGGGGAGAGAAATGGCAATATGTATTTTTTTGTGACGTGGAGTGTGACCTTACCAGGGAAGAGTATGCGGCCCTTCTGGAGGACCTCAGGCATTCATGCCATAGTTTAAGGATATTGGGAAGCTATCCAAATGGTCCCTATATTGACCTCCCTGGGGATTAGGGGTGGGGGCCACTTAGGATGAGGAATGAAAGAGAAGATACCATTTTAAGGAGAGTTATTTAGATGTACAATCAAAGATCCGTTGTGGTCCCACCGAGCAAGTCCATCTCTCATCGTGCCCTTATATGTGCATCACTTGCCAGGGGGGGAGAATCCAATGTAAATAATCCCCTATCCAGTGAGGATACCCTTTGTACTCGTCGGTGCCTTGAGGCCCTGGGTGCTCGTTTCCTGGATACTCAAGGAGGTGTGAAGGTAAGGGGCATCCCCTATCATATGAGATATCCCTCTGTGGTGGAGATGGATGTGGGTGAGTCTGGCACCACCTGCAGACTTATAACTCCAGTGGTGGCCGCACTTGAGGGAGTTTGTGCCAGGATATATGGTAGGGGGAGGATGCACAAAAGGCCAGTGGATGAACTGGCCATGGCCCTGGAAGGTATGGGAAGCCAATTCACATGGGAGGGAAGACCTGGTTATCCTCCCTATGTGGTTTGCTCTAAGGAGGGCCTTGCTGGAAGAAAGATAGGGATAAGTCTGGAAAAGTCCTCTCAGTTTCTCTCAGGACTGCTTCTTGCGTCTCCCCTGGCAAAGGGAGTAGTGGAGATAGAGATAACAGGGGAAAAGGTGGTCTCCTGGCCCTATGTGGGACTCACTCTGGAGGTGATGGAGGCCTTTGGAGTAGAAGTGAAGGTCTTTACACCACAAGGAGGGGAATGGAAAAGGGCCTGCTGGAGGGAAGTGAGGGATATAATCCCTGGAGAGGTCCTTTTCAGGGTGGAACCCACCCTCTATCTCCCATGCGATTTTTTTGTGGAAGGTGACTGGAGTAATGCCTCTTATTTTGTGGCCGCAGGTCTATTTTTAAGAGAGGGACTTACAATAAAGGGTCTTAAAAGGAATTCCCTTCAGGGAGATAGGGCAATTGTGGATATACTCAAGGGAATGGGGGGGGAAATTCATTGGGTTGAGGAGGACCTGGTGATCTCTCCCTCTAGGCTTAGAGGTATAGAGGTGAATATGGCTCACTGTCCTGACCTGGTGCCAACAGTGGCGGTGGTGGCCTCCCTGGCAGAGGGAGATACCACCATACGGGGGGTGGCCCATCTAACCATTAAGGAGAGCAACAGGCTCCTTGCGGTAGCCCGAGAGGTAGAAAAGACCGGGGCCCATGTAAGGATATTTGAAGATGGACTCATCATCTCCCCTGCCCCTCCAATAAAGGGAAGGGTGTTTAATTTTTCCACTTATTCGGACCACAGGATGGCCATGAGTCTCTCCATATATGAAATTGCAGGAGCCAGGGTGACCCTTGATGATATAGGGTGTGTGGCCAAGTCCTTTCCAGATTTTTTTAAGGTCTGGGATTCTATCAGGTGCTGAGGTAGAGAGAGGAGATTATGACAGGGATAACTAAGCTGGTTATTGTTGGTGACAGAGGTGCCATGGGCTCTTATTTCAAGGGAATTTTTTCCTCTATGGAGGATATGTGTGTGGAGGGTATAGACAGGCCCCTCACTCCCGGGGTCCTGCAATCCCTCTCCCATGCCCAGATGGTACTTTTATGTATCCCCGTATCTGCGATTTCTTCTTTTATGACTCGCTTAAAAAGGTCATTGCAGTCCCCTAAATTTGTCCTGGTGGATATATGTTCTGTAAAGGTCATGCCCATGAAGGTAATGCTGGAGGAATATCCAGGCCCTGTGGTAGGGACCCATCCACTTTTTGGACCATCTCCCTCTGGAGAGAAGTCCCTGAGGATAGCCATGGTGAGGGGGAGGGGAGATGGAGAATTTGAAGAGGTGAAGAGGCTTTTCTCTCAAGCGGGATTTGAACCCTTTGAGTGCTCTGCTACTGAACATGACCGGGCCCTTGCATTTATCCAGGCCCTTAATTTTGTGACCACCCTCTCTTATTTTGCGGCCTTTTCAGGGGACAGCTCCCTACTCAAGTTTATCACCCCCTCCTTTTGCAGGAGGCTTTCCGCGGCAAAGAAGATGCTCACTCAGGACTGTTTCCTGTTTGAACAACTCTTTGAGGCCAATCCCTACTCCCATGAGGCAGTAAAGAGATTTAGGTCCTTTTTGAACCTGGCATCTGCAGGAGATATAGACCTGCTCGTTGAAAAGGCATGGTGGTGGTGGCAGAAGGGGAAAGAGGAAGGGGAGGGTGTGCCCTGAACTCAGATATTATTTGGGTATATGAGGGGCCGCATCCTCCTGGATGCGGCCTTTTTTTTATTAATCTTTAAGGGATAGAGGAGGCAACCAGCTATGAAAGAGGTGGTTCAGCATGTGCAGGTATATCCTACAGATATAAATACTCCCATCAGTCTATACCTGAAATTTATAGGCAATAGGGAGGGAATACTCCTTGAGAGTGCAGAAGTGGATGGGCGTCTGGGAAGATATAGTCTCCTTGCATGGGACTTTAAGTTCAAACTCCTGTGTGAGCATGGAAGGATGCGCATCCCCTGCTGTTCTCCAGGGTTTGAATTTTTAAAGACACTTGAGGGAGAAGACTTTATAAGCGCTATAAAATCAGTGATAGCCAATATATATCCTCTCCCCAATGAGAAGGGGCTTCCCCCTATAACACGCTCCATCATTGGTTTTATGGGGTATGAATGTGCTGTCCTGTTTGAGGAGGTCCTCTCAAATTCTCTATCCTCTCAGGGGATGGATGCCCTTTTTGTGTTTCCAGGGAAACAACTCCTCTATGACCACCTTCACCACCGATGTTTTTATATCTCCACCTCTGGCTCTCTCCTTGGTGAGGATGTCCCAGATCCCTTGAGAGATGAAGCTATAGAGGTGGGAGAGATAACCTCTTCCCTTTCTAAGGAGGCTTTTGTGGAGGCCGTCTCCAGGATAAAGGAGATGATACATGGGGGAGAGGCCATTCAAGTGGTCCTATCAACTCAATTTTCCGCCCCGTTTTCTGGGAACCCATTCACCATATACAGGAGGTTGAGACAGACAAATCCCTCTCCCTATATGTTTTTTGTAAATCTGGAAGAGATATGTCTCATTGGATCCTCGCCTGAGCTTATGGTGAGGAGCAGGGACTCTGTGGTGGAGGTGAGGCCCATTGCTGGTACCAGGCCACGGGGCTCCACTGAAGAGGAGGACATATCTTTAGAAAAAGACCTGCTTGCAGATCCAAAGGAGAGGGCAGAACACGTGATGCTTGTGGATCTAGGGAGAAACGATGTTGGACGCATAGCCGCTCCAGGGAGTGTTGAGGTTGAGCGATTTATGCAGGTGGAGCGCTTTTCTCATGTAATGCACCTCACCTCCTATGTCCAGGCCAGGCTCCGTTCAGGACTAGACGGCCTTGACATCATAGGGGCCACCTTTCCAGCAGGAACGGTCTCAGGTGCCCCAAAGATAAGGGCCATGCAGATTATTGCGGGGGAAGAGCCCTGTGGAAGGGGACCCTATGCAGGGGCCATAGGATGGATAGGTCTGGGAGAGGATAGGGCAGATGTGGACATGGGGATAATCATCCGCTCTGCCTGGATAAAGGGGAACAGGATATTCTGGCAAGCGGGAGCAGGGATCGTGGCAGATTCCCATCCCCTGAAGGAGTGGCAAGAGTGTCACAATAAGGCCAGGGTAATTGATAAGATATTAAAGGAAGATGGAGGAAGTGATGCTTTTACTCATAGATAACTATGATTCCTTTACCTTTAACCTGGTGCAGTTATTTGAAAAACTGGGGGTGTCTCCTGTGGTGCTCAGAAACGATGATCCATCCCTCCCCCACCTTTGTAAAGAACCCTCCCTTAAGGGGGTTGTGATATCTCCAGGGCCAGGGGGACCTATGGATAGTGGCCTATGTCTAAAGGTCATTGAGATGCTTGATCCCTCTGTCCCTGTCCTGGGGGTGTGTCTGGGGCATCAGATATTGGGGTATTTTGCAGGTTTTCCCATAGTAGGCGCCCGCAATATCATGCATGGAAAGACCTCCCTTATCTATCACAGGGCACATCCCCTGTTTGAGGGCATGGATAATCCCTTCTCTGCAGTAAGATATCATTCCCTGGTCATAGCCCCTTCTGCCCTGGAAAAGGGAATAGGGAGGCTGGATGTGGAAGTGATAGCCACAAGCGATGACCAGGAAATCATGGGGATCTGTTACAGGGATAGGCCCTGGATGGGGGTCCAGTTTCATCCAGAGTCCATATTGAGTCCCACAGGACCCCGGATGGTGGAAAATTTTCTGGAACATTTTGTGAGGAAGATCAACCCTACTATCTAAGGAGGTGTTAAATGGATATCATGAAGGAAGCACTCATGCGTCTTACCAGAAGGGAGCATCTGGATGGGGAACTGGCCCATGTATGTTTTGATGGGCTCTTCCAGGGAGATATATCGCAGGTTCAGGCGGGGGCATTTCTCCTGGGACTCAGGATAAAGGGGGAGACAGCCAGCGAGATAGCCTCTGCAGCAGAGGTGGCCCTATCCCATGCAAGGTTGGTAAATATTGAGAGGGTTGCACCTGTAGCTATTGACACCTGTGGTACAGGTGGGGATGGAAAAAAGAGCTTTAATTGTTCCACAGCGGTCTCCCTTTATCTGGCGGATATGGGATATAAGGTGGTAAAACATGGAAACCGTGCCATTTCAGGCAACTGTGGAAGTGCAGATGTAATAAGGGCCCTGGGAATTCCCTTCCCAGAGGAGGAGAGAGATGTGCTATCTCTCCTTGAGCGAACCAATTTTGCATTTCTATTTGCCCCCACCTTTCATCCTGCCTTTTCCCGTGTGGCACCGCTGAGACAGGAGCTTGCAGTGCCCACCATATTTAATCTCCTTGGACCCCTACTAAATCCAGCTATGCCCTCACACCAGCTCCTGGGGGTGGGGGATGAGAGATATCTCCTTCCCATGGCTACAGTCCTCAGGGATAGAGGGGTCCACAGGGCCGCAGTTGTCCATGGAAATGGTTATGATGAGATAACCCCCACAGGAGATACACGGGTGATACTTATCTCTTCAGGTGAGATGAAGGAACTCATTATTTCTCCTGAATCCCTGGGAATCTCCAGGTGCAGGGAGGAGGACCTCAGGTGTGAAAATAGGGAAGAGGCCATCTCTCTCATGGAGAGGGTGCTGCTGGGAGGCCTTACCGGCCCCGTGAGGGACATGGTGGCAATGAATCTGGCAATGGCCCTTTTTCTCCTGGAGGAGGACATCTCCCTGGAAGAGGCCATGGATATTTCCCTTAAAAAGCTGGAACAGGGTATAGATAGGGGGAGATTTTATGTTACATAGGATTGTAGAAGGAAAGAAAAAAGAGGTGGAGAGATTAAAGCTATTGGAGCAGGAGGAGGGTTTCCCCCCACCTTATGGGGGGAAAAGGCCCTCGTTTTTCAAATCCCTATTGGAGCGAAAGGGGATAATTGCAGAGATAAAGAGGGGATCTCCCTCCCTGGGCATTATAAAGCGCTCTTTTGATGTGAGAAAACTGGCAATATCCTATGAGAAAAATGGTGCAGTTGCCATTTCTATTATCACAGAAAGTGAATATTTTTTCTCCTCTCCCCAGTTCTTGTGGGAGGCAGAGGGGGTTTGCATTCCCATCCTGAGAAAGGACTTTATTGTTCATCCAATTCAGATAAAGTTTACTGCTACCACCCCTGCCTCTGCCATCCTCCTTATAGCACGTCTGTTTAAGCACAGATGTGAGATGCTCATGGAAATGGTTGGATACTGCAGCCTGCTGGAACTGGAACCTGTGGTAGAGATCTTTGATGAGAGGGATTTGGAGATAGCAAGGTGTGCAGGGGCAAGGGTGATTCAGGTAAATAATCGGGATCTGGATACCCTGAAGGTGGATCTCAATATATCCAGGGAGATGATATCCTTGAGGGGCAGGGAAGAGATATGGATATGTGCAAGTGGGATCTCCCGGAGAGAGCAGGTGGAAGAGATGCTCTCTCTGGGATTTGATGCCTGTCTGGTGGGGACCTCTCTAATGCAGAGGGAGGACCCTGCAAGTGCCCTGTATGAGCTGCTCCCTGCCCAGGGTAAGATATGGATGGGGAGGAGATATGTACCTTAAGATATGCGGAATAACCACTGAGGAGGATGCCCAACTCTGTGAAATGGCAGGGGCAGATCTGCTGGGATTTATCTTTCATCCAGAAAGTCCCCGCTATATATCCCCTGAGGAGGTGTCTTCCATAAGGACCAGGGATGCTAAACGGGTGGGCGTCTTTGTAAAGTGCCCTCTCCAGGAGATAGAGGATATTGCTGAAAAGGCATCTCTGGACCTGTTGCAATTGCATGGGGCTTTTCCCAGGGAGATCTGCAGAGACCTGGGGCCTTCCAGGGTCATAAAAGTTATGTGGCCTGAGAGATATGAGTCACCTTCAGAGTTTCTTGCAGAGGTGGAGAGGTATATCCCTTTTTGTGGATACCTTTTATTTGATGCGGGAAAGGAGGGAGGAGGACATGGGAGGGCCATAGGGACCAGGGCCCTCTCTTATCTCTCCCTTCTCCCACCCTGGGTAAGGTGGATCCTGGCAGGAGGGATCTGTGTGGAAAATATAGAGGAAATTGTCTCATTGGTGAGACCCTGGGGATTGGATGTAAACTCCTGTGTTGAGGAGTATCCAGGGAAAAAGGACAAAGATAGGGTGATTGCCATTTCAAAAAAGATAAAGGAGATGAAATGAAAAAGGCATATTTTGGAGATTTTGGTGGACAATTTGTCCCAGAGTTGCTCATGCCTCCCCTTATAGAGCTGGAAGAGGCCTATGAGCAGATAGTGAGGTCCAGGGAATTTCAGGAGGAATTTTCCAGAACCCTAAAGGATTACGTGGGAAGGCCAACACCCCTTACCCTTTGTAAGAGGCTCTCAGAGGAGCTTGGTTTTCACCTCTGGCTCAAGAGGGAGGACCTGGCCCATACAGGAGCCCACAAGATAAATAATACCATTGGACAGGCCCTCCTCACCAGATACATGGGCAAAAGGTGCCTTCTCGCGGAGACTGGAGCAGGACAGCATGGGGTGGCCACTGCTACAGCCGCGGCCCTTTTTGGACTAAAGTGCATTGTGTATATGGGGGCAAAGGACGTGGAACGGCAGGCCCCAAATGTGAAGAGAATGGAGTTGTTGGGCGCCGAGGTTAGACCTGTGTATTCCTCCACCCAGACCCTCAAGGACGCAATAAATGCCGCCCTGAGACACTGGATAGCGCATCAAAGGGACACCCACTATTGCCTGGGTTCTGTGGTTGGCCCCCATCCATTTCCTTCCCTTGTAAGGGACTTTCAGGCAATAATTGGTAGGGAAGTAAAAGAGCAATTTGAGAAAAATACTGGAAGACTTCCAGACCATATAGTGGCATGTGTGGGTGGGGGGTCCAATGCTATGGGTATATTCTACGAATTTATAGATAAAAAAGAGGTAAGGCTCACAGGGGTGGAGGCCGCTGGAGAGGGGAGTCCAGGATGTTATCACTCCGCTACCCTGAAGGAGGGGGAGGTTGGAATACTTCATGGTACCAAGACATATCTTTTGCAGGATGAAAATGGTCAGGTCCTTCCCTCCCACTCTGTGGCCCCTGGACTTGATTATCCTGGGGTGGGACCGGAGCACTGTTTTTTAAAGGAGACAGGCAGGGCCAACTACGTGAGTGTAAGGGACAAAGAGGCCCTTTCGGCATTTAAGAGGATGAGCAGGACAGAGGGGATAATCCCTGCCCTAGAGAGTTCCCATGCCCTGGCATGGGCATTTACCCTCTCTGGAGATGTCCCCCCTGACTATCACGTGGTGGTAAACCTCTCAGGCAGGGGAGATAAGGACCTGGATATTGTATTTGAATACCTATAGGGAGGTAATTTATATGAACGTAGGTGGTTTTGAAGGTGTATTTAAAAAGAAGGCACAGGATGGGAAAAAGGCCATCATTCCCTTTTTGCCTGGAGGATATCCCTCCCTGGAGCGGTTCTGGGACTACATTGTGGAGATGGATGAATGTGGTGCAGATATCATAGAGATAGGGGTCCCCTTTTCTGATCCTGTGGCAGATGGGGAGGTGGTGGAGAGGGCATCTAATGTTGCGCTCTCAAATGGTGTGAGCCTGGGCTGGATACTGGAGGGACTCTCCAGGGTAAGGGAAAGGATCTCTACCCCTGTGGTGCTAATGGGATATTGCAATCCTTTTTTTAGATATAGGTGGGAGAGATTTGCCCGAGATGCCGCAGGGGCCGGTGTAGATGGAGTTATCGTTGCGGACCTGCCCCTGGAAGAGTCCTCAGAGATAGAGGAGATACTCCTGGCAGAGGGAATAGAGCTCATCTATCTCATAGGATTAAATACCTCTACTGAGAGGATGCAGATGTATGCCTCCCACAGTAGGGGGTTTGTGTATTTTGTATCAGTGCTTGGCACCACCGGCATAAGGGAGAGCTTACCTGCTGAGCTTCAGGAGAGGCTTACCCGTGCCCGGGAGATATTTTCTTGTCCCATTTCCCTGGGCTTCGGTATAAGCTCCCCCTCTCAATTGGGTCCCATTGCCTCTCTTATTGATGGAATAGTGTTTGGAAGTGCCCTTATAAGACACCTGGATGAGAAAGGGGAGATAAGGTCATTTTTTGAGAGATGGAAATAGAAGAAGGGGGAGAAGGACCTCCCCCTCTTTTTGTTTACTTGTTTACTTGTAATTATGAGTCCCCAGGATTACAGGAATGCCAAAGGTCTCTTCTATCTTCTTTGCCATCTCTTCCACCTTATAGTAGGGGCAGGGGGGATAAGATCCAGCCAGACATGAACTCAGGTGGATGACATCTGGCTTTATCCCTGACATATCTATGGCCACCTTGGTGTTGGATATAACGGTCTTACCTGGACAATCACACCTTATCCAGAGCACAAGGGAGGATGGCTCATCAAACTTGCCCTCTCCCAGGGCCGCGGCCTTATGACACCTCCACTCACCTGCACACCCAAAACCACTGTCAACATATTTACCACAATAGATAATGCCTACCTTTTTCATGGCACACCTCCTTGGTTGGCTGTTACATGTTGCCCAGGCCCTTTCCTACACCATCTAGAGGGGGTTGTTAAGAAAAAAATAAGAGATGATATTTAAAATGTCCTTACCATCTGGTCAATTTTGTTTGACTTTTTTATATAAAAACCTTAAAGAAATAGGTAATATTCTGCCTTATAAGGAGATGATGTCTTGAAAAAGGTCTCTCTTATCTGGTTTTCCTCTTCTGGAAGGACCTATAGGGTTGTATCTTTAAAGACTCTTACCTTTTATTTTGTCATAGGAATCCACCTGTGTGTGTATGGGGGATTTCTGGCCCTCCTGGGGATGAGCCTCTACCAAAACAAAAAGATTTCTCAACGGGAAGAACACATAAGGGTGCTGGCCCGTGAGGTGGCATCTCTAAAGCACCTCCTGGAGAAACGGGATGCCAGGATCGCTTCTTTAAAGGGGCTTATTGAGCAGAAAAGCGCCCGGATTCAGTCTCTTGAAAAGAACCTTGCCGCTACCCAAGAAGAGGTAAAGGATATAAAACGCATGGAGATAAAGATACGCAGGTATCTGGGACTGGACCAGGAGGAGGATGTAGGAGGAAAGTATTCCCATCAGGGTGGATTTGAATATAACAAGGGTAGAGACAGGAGTATACACATCTCCCCTTCCTCTTATAAGGTACCTGAGGTCCCCATAAAAGACCTACCAGTGTTCTCTGAACAATTAAGGGAAGACCTCTCTCAGGTGGTTGAGTTTTTAAAGAAGAGACAAAAAGAACTCAGTCATATCCCCTCTATCCTTCCTGTAAAAGGTGACCACCTTTGGATATCCTGTGGTTTTGGTTGGAGAAAGAATCCCTTTACTTCAAAGAGGGAATTTCATGGTGCCCTGGATATAGCAGGTGCATGGAAGACCCCCATCATCGCCCCTGCAGATGGGGTGGTAATAAAGGTGGGAAGAAATAATATCCTGGGAAATTACATTCGTATAAGGCATACCCCCCATATAACCACCCTATACGGCCATCTCTATAAGATAATTGTGAAAAAGGGACAGAAGGTAAAGCGAGGCGATGTCATAGGCTATATGGGAAATACAGGTCACAGTACAGGCACCCATCTTCACTATAAGATAGAGGTGGATGGCAAACCTGTAAATCCGGTTTACTATATTTATGACCGAAAGATTACAAATCTTGTACTGAGGTAAGAGATGGGTTTTGGAAAGAAAAACAGGGAAAAGATAGAAGAGGGGACCCCCACTCTCATAGGAAAGAACACCTCTTTTGAGGGCAATTTTTCTGGAAATGAGAGCATCTGTATAGATGGTAGCTTTAAGGGATATATAGACTGCAGGGAAAATGTCTTTATAAACAGAGAGGCGGTGGTAGAGGGAGACATTGTTGGCAAAAACATCGTAATACATGGTCAGGTGAGGGGTAATATAAGGGCCAGGGAAGAGATAGTAATTGGGGAAAAGGGGCGTGTGATTGGAGACATCTGTACCAAGATATTTACAGTTGAGAGGGGAGGGGTCCTCCACGGCAAATGTCACATGGAAAAGAGTGAGGAAGAAAAATCTCCTTCTGGGATACTGGAGAAGTTTTCTCTTTTTGGAGGGGGAAAACAGAAGAGTATAAAGGACAAATTAGAGATGCTTGATAAGGAGATGGATCTTGAACCTATGGGTGATACCTCCTCGCAAGAGGATGATGACGTTATAGAGGTTGTGTCTTCTGAGGAAGACAAGAATGTGAATTAACCCTTTGAGGATGTGTATATATGATGTTGCCCTCCTTGTGCCTCCCTATCTCACCTATTCTTACCTGCTTCCAGACTATTTAACTTCCTATCCACCCGCCGTTGGGTGCAGGGTGGCCGTCCCCTTAAAAAACAGGATTGTTCCAGGGGTGGTGATAGATATCCCCTCTTCGGGAGATGACCTTTCTCTTAAAGAGATATTTTTCCCCTTGGAGATATATCCTCTCTTTTCAGAGAGTTATATACGTATGATAATGGACCTGTCTCTGCATCTGGTGGTGGAGCCAGGTCTCATTCTGGGGAATGTACTACCTTCTCCCCTTAGGAATATGAATATTCACTTTAGGAAGGAGGGAGAAAGGGCCATCTCCCTCCTGGAGCTCCAAAAGTGTGGGAAGGATAGACTAAGGGAGCTATTTGAGGAGTGGCTAAGTGGGAGGGTGAAGACCTCGCCAATGGAGAGGAAAACTGATGCACTCCTTTCCCTCTCCAGCCTTCCCCCTTGGTCCCTGCGTCCAAATGCCCGGCTTCAGCTCAAGGTACTGGAACACCTATATGTGAAGGGGAGTGAATATCGCTCCCATCTTGTAAAACGCTTTGGACCTGGTGCCAGGGGGGCAATATCTTCACTCCTTAGGAGGGGACTCATAAAGGAGCTGGATTCTGGGTGTGAGGATATGCCAGTGGGGGAGAAGTCCCTCCCTTCTGACCTCTTTTCCCTTGTACCCACACCTCATCAGCACAGGGCCATATCCCGTCTGGCTCCACTTGTGGGAAGGGGGGAAGGGATTGCACTCTTATTTGGTGTCACAGGTAGTGGAAAGACCCTGGTCCTAGGGCATCTTATAAAGAGGTGTCTTGAGCAGGGAAAAAATTGTCTTGTTCTCCTGCCTGAGGTGGCCCTTGCCTCTTCTATGTACCGTCAGCTAAAGGCATCTTTTCCACAGGAAGAGGTCTTTCTATATCATGGTTACCTATCCCCCTCAAAGCGGGCAGGGCTGTTTTTGAGGGCGTGCAGGGAAAAGGGGATTATAGTGGTTGGTACCCGTTCCAGCGTGTTTTTGCCCCTTAGAGATATAGGGCTCATAATAATGGATGAAGAACACGATAGTTCTTTTAAACAGGAGGAGAAGCTGAGGTATCATACGCGAGATGTTGCATATCTCCTTTCACGTGAGGAGAAGGCCCTTTTGCTCCTCAGCTCAGCCACTCCTGACATACGCACCTATTATTCAGGAAAATCAGGGAGATATGAAATAGTACCACTGCCCTCCAGGGTGGCAAATAAGAGCCTTCCTGAGATAAGGGTGATGGATATAAATGCCAACCCCCTAAGACATGGTCCCTTTTGTGAGGAGAGTTATAATGAGTTAAAAGGTGCCATCTCAAGGGGAGAGCAGGTGATAGTCCTGTTGAACAGGCGCGGTTTTGCCCCCCTTATTTATTGTATATCCTGCAGAGAGGTGATCAAGTGTCCCTCGTGTGCGGTTTCCATGACATATCACAAAAGGATAGAGAGACTAATATGTCACTATTGTGGACGCACCCTTAAGTTTCCCATGCCATGTCCTGTGTGTGGCTCCAGCCACTTTGTTCCCCTTCAACAGGGTACAGAAAAGGTGGAGGAATTTGTGATCTCCTCTTTTGGTTCATCCACCTCTATTATAAGGCTGGACAGGGACAGGTGCAAAAGGGAAGAGGAGATAGACGCCCTCCTGTGGTCATTTGCCAAGGGGGAGTATCAAGTACTCATAGGGACCCAGATGTGTAGCAAGGGACATAATTTTCCCGGGGTCTCCAGGGTCATAGTGGTGGATGGAGATATAGGTCTGGGTCTTCCAGACTTCAGGGCCACAGAGCGTACCTTTCAACTCTTACTCCAGGTGGCGGGACGCTCAGGTAGGGGAGAAAAAGAGGGTAAGGTATATATTCAGACGAGAAATCCCTCCCATTACTGCTGGCAGTATCTCTTGTCTAATGACTATGAAGGGTTTTATCGCCATGAGCTTGAGATAAGAAAGAGACTCAGATATCCCCCATTTGTGAGACTGGCCCTTGTGAGGTTTATATATCCCCTGGGATGGGAGAGGGGGGAGGAGACCCTGCAGGAGATAAGGGATTTTTTAAAAAGATATGCCTCTCCCTCTGTATCTATTCTGGGCCCTGCCCCTGCCCCGGTGTTTGTGGTAAGGGAAAAAAGGAGATATCATCTTCTTATAAAGGCAGATGACTGGAGACCCATTCGCTTCCTTGTGCGTCTTCTCTTAAAGAGGTTTTCCTCTTTATCCCCTTTCCTTAAACTCCAGGTGGACATAGACCCCTATCACTTGTTATAGGCCCCTCTCACCTTTTTAATGAGCCTTTCGTATTCCTTTGTGTATTCTGGGGCCTCTCTCTCCACGAATATTCCCCTGGGGATAAGCTGGGGCTCTTTAGCCAGTTTTTCAGACCCCACAAGTGCAGTATTCTCCTTAAAAAACTTGAGCATTTCCACCGCTCCCCCCATCTTATTCTTTCTTCCAAAATAGGTGGGACACTGGGAGAGGATCTCTACCATGGAAAAGCCCTCATGAACAATGGCCTTTTTTATATACTCCTTTATTTCTCTGAAGTGATATGTGGTGGTCCTGGCCACAAAGGTGGCACCTGCGGCCAGGGCCAGTTTTACTGTATCAAAATTGGGGTCTAAATTACTGTAAGGGGCAGTGGTTGCCCTTATTCCCCTCCCTGAGAGGGGGGAAAACTGTCCCCCAGTCATTCCGTATATCCTGTTGTTCATGACAATAGCGGTGAGATTTATATTTCGCCTACAGGCATGTATAAAATGATTTCCTCCAATGGCAAGGGCATCTCCGTCTCCCATGGGAACTATTACATGGAGATGGGGTTGACTCATCTTTACCCCTGTAGCAAAGGCCAGGGCCCTGCCGTGAAGGGTGTGAAGGGAATGAAAATCCACATATCCAGCTATCCTGGAAGAACATCCTATACCTGAGACCATTACTATTTCATTTTTGGGTATGCCCAGTTCTGCAATGGCCCTGAGCATGTTGTTGAGCACTATACCATGTCCACACCCTGGACACCAGATGTGCGGGAAAAACCTCTTCCTTATATAGTCCTTTATAGAGATCCTCTTGGTCACTTTATACTCCCCTCCCCTGAATCACCCTTGTGATATTTCTTACATCAGTGGGTGTAATAAACTCTCCATCCACCCTGTTTACCAGATAGACCCGTTCCGGGTAGTCCACACACTTTTTTACCTCATTTACCACCTGTCCCATGTTGATCTCTATGACAAATATAAAGTCTGCCTCTTCACACCTCTCCCTTACTATATGAGAAGGGAATGGCCACAGGGTCTGGAGCTCCAGCATACCCCATTTCTCACCTCTCCTCCTCATACCCCTAACCACATGCAGTCCCGTGCGGGCAGATGAGCCATATGAGATTATTATAATGTCTGCATCATCTAAATAGTACTCCTTGTATCTGGCTATTTCATGGACATTACCCTCAATCTTGTCCACCAGGTGGTGTAGGAGACCATGGACTATCTTTGGGTCTGTGGAAGGAAATCCCCACATGTCATGAAAAAGGCCTGTTACATTGTATCGGTGTTTTCCACCAAAGTCAGACATGGGAAGCCTGCCATCCTCCCGGGGAAGATATGGGTGATAGTCCACCCCTTCAGGCACAGAGGTCCTAAGCCTTTCAATCACAGGAAGTTCCCCTTCCTCTGGGATGATTACCTTTTCCCGAAGATGTGCCACCCCTTCATCCAGGAGTAGAATTACAGGGGTCCTATACGTCTCTGAGAGATTGAATGCCTCTACTGTGATATTGAATATGTCCTGGTGATTGGAGGCCGTAAGCACTATTATGGCATGGTCTCCATGTCTTCCCCATCTTGCCTGATATACATCTTGTTGACTTCCCTGAGTGGGAAGACCTGTGGAGGGACCAAATCGCTGTACGTCTGCCACCACACAGGGTATTTCCGACATTACAGCAAAACCAAGGGCCTCCTGCATGAGAGAAAATCCTGGTCCGCTGGTGGCAGTCATTGACTTTCTCCCTGTGAGAGAGGCCCCTATTATGGCACACATGGAGGCGATCTCATCCTCCATCTGGACAAACCTTCCCCCTATCCTGGGCAATTTAAGGGCCATGTGCTCCAGGATCTCAGAGGAGGGGGTGATGGGATATCCTGCAAAAAATTCCACCCCAGCATAGAGTGCCGCCTCCACACATACCTCATTCCCCTGGATAAATCTTAGACGGTTATTCATCGTTCTTCTCCACTATGACTTCTATTGCAAGGTCAGGGCATCTATATTCACAGACTCTACATCCAATACATTCTTCCTTTTTAAGAAGGACCACCTTTTCTTCTCGGTCTATCCCCAGGACCTCCTTTGGACAGAAGGCCACACATATACCGCAACCCTTACACCATTGTCTGTTTATTTGATGTGTTATGGTCTTCATCTCCATCTCTGCCTTCAATTTAGTTGATATTTCCAGAAAATCCCGTCCCTATCATAATATATATCATTGAATATTTCATCCACCGCAGGGAGAAAATATTTCCCCTTCTTCTTTTTAAGATAGGTGGAGGAGGGGGTATATAGATAGGCCACCACCTCTTTTATCCTCTTCTCACCCCATATTACCACTGCCTTTAGTGATGCGTTCAGATAATCCAGCTTATCCTTTAAATAGGTTAATTCTGCTCCGTCCCTTATGGGTTTCCATTTTTTTGAGAGGATTATCTCCTTGCTATAGCGGGGGTATAAGAACAAAATAGCGGATGGGTTATACACAGGTCCACTATAGTAGAGGGAAAATTCCCTATCTCTCTTGAGGATGTCAGCTATCTGGAGATGAGGAGTAACATAAAAAGAGGGAATAACTGAGGGCCTGGGAGTGCATCCCAGGATATTCAATAACGTTATAATAACTAAGATGAGCACAAGTCCCTTTATAATGGATCTTCTCCTGTGCATCTTTTTTCCAGCAAGGATATAGTCACCCTGGACATAAGTCAAGAAAATCAAGGAGAATAGATAGAAAAAACTTTATAGACCTTTCTCCTTTTGATTTGCAAAAAGCCGGATTTTAATTTAATAAGACTCTCTGGATAGGCCCCCATAGAGGAATTAACACTTAACAATATGGGTAAATAGGGAAATGAAAAGAGGTGTTATTGTATTGTGGGCAATGGTCCTTTTCTGTATGGGGTGTGCTCCCAAACACATCCCTCAGGAAAATGGCCTTTCTTCCAAAGTCTCTTTTGTAAATGAACTCCTGTCAAAGGGAGAGTATGCCCGTGCATATCCCCTCCTGATAGATATGGAAAATCACTATCCTGTGAAGAAAGATAGGGTCTTATACGATAGGGGGATATGTTTGATGCAGGAGAAGAGGTATGTGGAGGCAATAGATGCCTTTACCCTGGCAATACAAGAGAACCCCATGCTGTTTGAGGCCTATCTAAATAGGGCCTATTGTTATGAAATGATGCAGGATAGGAGGCGTGCCCTGGAGGATCTAAGGCATTGCCTCTCTTGGAAGGGACATCTCTATCTTGTGAGATATAACATTGGAAACCTCCTTATGCACTCTAGAGAATACATAAAGGCAGTAGAGGAATTCAAAAAGGCAATCAAGGAGAGGCCAGAGTTCGTCCCTGCCCTGAACAATCTATCCATTTGTTATATGAAGCTGGGTGATCTCTCCATGGCAAGTAGGTATCTGAAGAGGGCAATTGCACTTTCAGGAGAGGATGGAGACCTGTATTTTAACCTGGGGATTGTTATGGAGATGAGAGACAGGTATAGGGATGCAATTGATGCCTATAGCAAGGCCCTGGAAATAGCACCCCAATATGGAGCCGCATACAACAACCGTGGGCTGTTATACCTATATCTAAATAAAAAAACACAGGCCTGTAGGGACCTCAAGGATGCGTGTGAGTGTGGATTGTGTGATAATTATAACCGGCTAAAAGAAATAGAAGTGTGCGAATAAGATAAAAATGGCACTGGATCTTAAGATATATTTAAAGGCCGCCCTTATTTTGGTGACCCTCTCTTTAGCCGCCTATTCCTTATCTAACACCATCCTTATGATTATAGGGTATTCTATTTCTGTCCCCAGGGTAAAGGTGTTTATTCCTGAGAAGAGGTCTTCTGTTTATGAGAAGAGGTCTTCTCCTTCCACCTACCAGGACATTGTGTCCAGGAATCTATTTGGAGGGATCCCTTCTCCCCTTCTTGTTGGCAAAAAAAGATCTATTAAAAGACATCTTAAAGATATACCCCTTGCAAAGACGTCCGAGATAAAGTTAAGGGGGATTGTATGGGGACCAGTGCCCTATCTAAAGATGGCGGTGATAGAAGATGTGAAAAATAGAAAACAGAATGTCTATATGGAGGGAGACAAGATAAGGCAGGGCATCCTCCTTAAAAAGATATTAAAGGATCAGATAGTGCTTTCCATAAATGGTAAGACTCGGAGACTGTTGTTGAATCAAAAAAAGGGACTATTGTTTTCTTCAGGTGTTTTTCCCCTCTCTTCGGGAGAGGTCCAGATCTCCAGGAGTGTGGTGAGAGATGCCCTTTCAAACCTGGGGCAGATAATGCGTACTGTGCGTCTGGTGCCCTATGGGTCTGGAAGGAATATGGGATTTAAGATAGCCTACTTGCAACCCCAGAGTCTGTTGTGGAGGATGGGTTTGAGAGAGGGGGATGTGGTTCTCAGGATAAATGGGGAGGAGGTAATAAATACCCAGAAGCTAATTGATCTCTCTGCCAGGATTTCCTCCTTAAAAGAGGTAAGTATTGAGATCTTAAGAGGGGGCACTCCCCATACCCTCAGGTGTCGTCTCAAATAAAATGTTTTTTTCAGGAGATGGGGTAATGGTTAGGATGAAGGGACTTATTGTGTTCATACTTTGTCTTTTTTGTATGGAAACCCTGCCTTGTCTTGTATATCCATCCTGGGCGGGAGCGGGAGATAATAGTCAGAAGATTACTATCAATTTGACAGATGTGGACCTCAAGACCTTTATAACCTTTATGAGCAAGGTTACAGGAAAAAATTTTGTACTAGACGAGAGGGTAAGGGGTAAGAAGATAACCATTGTGGCCCCTACGCCTATCTCGGTACAGGAGGCGTATAAGGTAATGGAGTCTGTGCTTGAGGTATATGGCTATACCACCATCCCTGCTGGGAATATTATAAAGATAGAGCCTGTGAGGGATGCGAGACGGCGTTATACACCCCTGCTCTCAGGTAGGGCCAGGGTCCAGGACAGATATGTAATCCAGCTTGTTCGGATAAAAAATGTATCTGCGGAAGATGTGAGAAGGGCCATTGTAAATATGGTCTCCAGAGAGGGGCTCGTGGTGGCCTTCAGGCCCACTAATTTGCTGATAATAATAGACCTGGAATCCAACATAAAGAAGTTACTACCTGTGATAAAAAAGATGGATGTGGCACCAGGAGAGGGGATATTGAGGGTGTTTAAGCTCAGGTATGCAAGTGCAGATTATATCACCCGTACCCTTATGAGGATATTTCCATCCCTGCAGAGGGAGGAGACCAGAAAGGGTATCTCCTCTCCCTTTGTGGTGGTCCCCTATCCCAGGTTGAACATGGTGATTGTCCTGGCCTCCCCCTCTTTAATGGATAGGGTGGAGATGCTTATTTCCAAGATAGATGTTCCCTCTTCTGTGGAGGAGGGAAATATTCATGTGGTAAAGCTCCAAAATGCCCTTGCAGAAGACCTGGCAAGGGTCCTTACTGGCCTTGCAGGTGCAAAGGTGTCTGGCTCATCCAAGGGAAGTGCCAGGGCGGTGATCTCCAAGGAGACCAGAATAGTTGCGGACAAGGCCACCAACTCCCTTATTATTACAGCAAGTCCTCAGGAGTTTTCCACCATAGAGAAGATCATAAAAAAGTTGGATGTTCCCCGAAAACAGGTGTTTATAGAGGCCCTTATTATGGAGGTGAGTGGGGAGGATTCCTTTGAGTGGGGAATAAACTGGCAGGCAATGGGGACATTTGGGGGTGGAAGGTCCAGGAGTCTGTTTATGGGGGCCATAAATGGGGCCATTGGTACCACTGCCTCGGATGTGGAGAAGAATTTTCTCCAGCAGAGCGCTTTTTCCAGATTTGCCTTTGGGATCCTTTCCTTCCCCTTTTCCTATGACATAAATCATGATGGTGTGATCAGCAGTAATGAGAGGTTTTATAACCTGGGATCTTTTATAAGGGCCACCAGGACCAACAACAGGGTGGATATTATATCCCATCCCCAGCTCATGGTGGTGGAGAACCAGGAGGCCACCGTAATAGTGGCTGAAAATCGTCCTTTTCAGACCAAGATTGAGACCACTAATGACGAAAATTATGCCAGCTATGAGTACAAGGACATAGGCATAACCCTGAAGGTGACCCCTCAGATAAATGAGAATGGCCTGGTGAAGATGCGGATATATCAGGAGGTGAGCAGGGTGGATGAGACTATGTCCTCTTCCTCTATCTATTCCCTTCGGCCCATTACCAAAAAGCGATCCACCGAGACCACAGTGGAGGTAAAGGATGGTCAAACCATTGTCATATCTGGACTCATTGAGGAGCAAAATACCAACAATCGTTCAGGAGTGCCCATCTTGAGCCATATCCCCTTGATAGGGTATCTCTTTAAGACCATCAAGAGGGACCGTACCAAAAAGAATCTTATGGTGTTTATTACTCCTCACATTATCCGCACTGAAGAAGATGTGAGGAGGCTTTCCTTTGAGAGGCTAAGGTCTCTTCACAGGATAAGGTATGGAGTGGATGGAAGGATTGGACCTGTTGAAAAGACATACATCCTATCTCCACCCCTTAGGATTGAAAGGGTAAAGAGATAAGTGCGGGGTGATATATGGGGGTATTTTTTGACCTACCTAGCTTTTTGAGGGATGGGATGGGACTGGAAGAAAAGGAGATAGAGGAGATCCTCTCTGCCCGCAGGGGGGAGGAAACCTCTTTTTTTGACTCCCTTCTGGATTCCAGACTGGTTCGGGAGGAGGAATTGTTAAAGACACTGGCCAGGAGATTTTCCATGCCATATCTGGAGGAACTTCCCCAGGGAGAAGAAAACAGGATGCTTCCCTATAAACCCTCCCGTGCCTACCTAAAGTCATACCCTGTTTATCCCTTTGTGGATAAGGGTCATATATATGCTGCCATCAACAATCCCTTTAACCTGGAGCCCCTTATGGACCTCTCTGTCCTCTTTAAGGAGAAGGTGACGGGAGTGCTTTCTCCTTCTTCCACCATAATCTCTGCCATAAACAGGGCCCATGGAGAGGGAGAAACACACCTTAAAGAGATATTTGATGACATATCCGAAGACGTATCTGACTCTCATTCCATTTTAAGGGAATTGGAACAGGGGATAGACCTCCTGGAGGAGATGGATGAGGCCCCTGTGATAAAATTGGTGAATCACATACTTTCCCAGGGGGTGAGGTTTAATGCCAGTGACATCCATGTGGAACCCTATAATACCCATAGCTCTATCAGGTACAGATTGGACGGGGTGTTATATAATCAGTTGACCCTTCCCAGGAAGGTGCATTCCCTTATTGTCTCCCGGATAAAGATAATGGCAGGACTGGATATTTCAGAAAAGAGGCTTCCCCAGGATGGCAGGATAGAGATCCGGGTGGGAGACAGACTGGTGGACATGAGGGTGGCCACCATGCCCACTGGTTTTGGAGAGAGGGTGGTGCTCAGGCTCCTGGAGAAGGGGATGAGGCTTATGAAATTAGAGGAAGTGGGGTTGAACAGGGAAATGCTGGCGAGAATAAGGAGGCTCATTACCCTCTCTCATGGGATAATCCTGGTAACCGGTCCAACAGGCAGTGGAAAGACCACCACCTTATATGCGGCCTTGCAGGAGATAAATTCACCAGATAAGAACATCTTAACCATTGAGGATCCAATAGAATATCAGATAGATGGCATAGGCCAGACACAGGTAAATCCAAAAATAGGGCTTACCTTTGCCAGGGGCCTCAGGGCAATGGTGAGACAGGACCCCGATGTTATTCTGGTGGGAGAGATACGGGATAGGGAGACTGCAGAGATAGCTATTCAGGCGGCCCTCACAGGGCATCTGGTCTTCTCTACCCTACACACCAATGATGCCCCCTCTGCCATCACCAGGCTGGTGGATATGGGAATAGAGCCCTTTCTGGTGTCTTCTGCGGTTCGGGCAATTATTGCCCAGAGGCTCGTGCGTACCCTTTGTCCTGAATGTAAGCTCCCCTACTCACCCTCCTCCTCTGAGCTAAGACAGATGGGAGTGGAGTGGGATGAAGAAAAGATGAAAGGCGTGGTCCTATACAGGGCCGGGGGTTGTGAGAGGTGTATTAATACAGGATATAGGGGACGTGTGGGCATATTTGAACTCCTGGAGGTAAATGAGGACATCCAGTCCCTTATCCTTACCACCTATGACTCAAATGTGATAAGGGAAAGGGCAAGGAAATATGGTCTGCAGAGCCTTAAGGAATATGCAGTGGAAAATGTGTTACTCCAGGGAAAGACCTCTGTGGACGAGGTCCTGAGAGTTACAAGGACATAGGGGGATAGGGTGCCTGTATATGAATACTGTGCCCTGGATGAGAGGGGCAGGACCAAAAGGGGGATAATAAGTGCCCAGAGTACAAAGCTCGCTTATGAAAAACTGCGCTCCATGGGGCTTTATCCCACCTCCCTTAACCCCACAGGGGAAGAAGAGAAAGAGGGCAAGAGGAGGAAGGGGAGGTCCCTTGGTTTTATTGTCCGTTCCTCTGCATCCCAGGAGATGGTCTATAGTATGCGTCAGCTTGCCACCCTCCTCTCTGCTGGCTTTCCAATAGATAGGGCACTGGACGCCACAGTGGAACAGATAAAAAATGAATACCTCAAAAAATGTATGTTTCAGATATATGAATCCATAAAGGAGGGAAAGAGTTTTGCCTCGGCCATATCCGCTTTTCCCCACCTCTTTTCCAGTACAATACAGGCCATGGTGGTGGCAGGAGAGTCCTCTGGTACGCTGGATATAGTGCTGGAGGAGGTGGCCAATCTGCTGGAGGAACAAGCGAGTTTCAGGAGGAGGCTCCAGAGTTCAATAGCATATCCCATATTTGTCCTTGTGGTGGGTGTGGCTGTGATAGTATTTTTGTTGATGTTTGTGGTCCCCAGGGTCACCCTTATATTTTCTGAGATGAATCAGACATTGCCCCTCCCAACCCTTGTCCTTATTGCCATTAGCAATTTTATAAAGACCTGGTGGTGGGCCCTGTTGCTTGGGGCGCTGGTGAGTATTGCGGGATTTAAAAGGTCCCTGAGGATAAAGAGGGTAAAAAAGAGGGTGGATGCCGCACTCCTTAAATTTCCCCTTGTTGGGGGATTGATTAAGGATATAATCCTGGCGAGGTTTGCCCGTATCTTGGGGACCCTCCTCAAAAATGGGGTTCCCCTCCTCACTGGCCTGGAGATTGTAAAGAACATAACCTCCAACGTGATTATTAGGGAGGCCATAGAGCGGATAACCTCCTGTGTGGGAGAGGGGAAGGATATGGTTATACCCATGAAAGACACAGGGGTCTTTCCCACACCCATGATTCAGATGGTGGCCGCTGGCATAGAGTCAGGAAGCCTGGATAGGTTGCTCATAAAGTTTTCAGAGAATATGGAAAGGGAGGTCTCTGCGAGACTGGCGGTGATGGTCTCTCTTGTGGAGCCAGTGCTCATACTGGCCCTGGGAATAGTGGTGGGGTTTGTTGTGGTTGCTATCCTCCTCCCAATCCTGGAGATGAGCCAGCTGGTGAGATAGGGGGTGGATAAACCTTAAGGAGAGATGTCATGGAGAGAGGATATAAGATATATAAACCAGAGAAGGGGTTTACCCTTATTGAGATCATGGTGGTGATCGTTATACTGGGTATCCTGGCGGGCCTTATTATCCCGCGAATAATGAATGAGCCTGAAAAGGCAAGGGTGGTGAAGGCCAAGATGCAGATACAGAATCTGTGTATTGCCCTTAAGAAATTCAAGATGGACAATGGGTTCTATCCTTCCACCCAACAGGGACTACAGGCCCTGGTAAGAAGGCCCACTACAGGACGCATACCCAAGCACTATCCTCCCCATGGGTATATATCTAAGGTGCCCCTGGACCCGTGGGGAAATCCATACATCTATATCTGCCCTGGAGAACATGCAGATTTTGAGATAATATCTTATGGAGCCGATGGAAAACCAGGGGGGAGTGGTTTTGATGCAGATATCAAGAGCTGGGAACTGGAGTAGGTGGAGAAGGGGGGATGGATTTACCCTCCTGGAACTAATGGTGGTCCTTGTAATCCTCTC
>Ga0256914_1000705_pt1 | contig 32527 bp, 37 predicted proteins | sample HulkmetaG_FD_191571 | JGI IMG/M metagenome (GOLD analysis project Ga0256914, IMG submission 191571) | Hydrothermal chimney microbial communities from Main Endeavour vent field at the Juan de Fuca Ridge, Pacific Ocean - Hulk | ecosystem: Environmental > Aquatic > Marine > Hydrothermal vents ... | reverse complement strand
GTTCGACGGGGTCTTCCTCCTCGACGCCCTCCTGGCCCTCGGTGTGGCGAAGATCCTCTTCGACGAGATCGACTACGAAAAGATCAACGCCTTTCGGCCCGACCCCCACCGGCAGGAGAGGCTCACCGACCGTTTCGGCCGCCTCTGGATCGACGACTCCAAAGCGACCAACGTCGACGCGACGCTCCAGGCGCTCGCACCCTATCGGGAACGGACGATCCACCTCATCCTGGGAGGCGACGACAAGGGGGTCGATCTCGACCCGCTCTTTTCGGGAATGGAGGGGTACGACGTGACGATCTACGCCATCGGATCCAACGCCGGCCGCCTCGATGCGATGGCCTCCCGATACGCACGCACCTGTCACCTTTGCGGTACCCTCGAAGAGGCGGTGGCGGCGATCGACAGCCGCCACGACAGCCGCAGTGTCGCCCTCCTCTCCCCCGCCGCAGCGAGCCTCGACCAGTTCGCCTCCTACGCCGAGAGGGGCGCGCGTTTCAAGGAGATAATCAGCAAGCTTTAAGGGGATCTTCTCTATAATTTCGACCACTCAAACCTCGGCCAGATAGCTCAGTCGGTAGAGCAGCAGACTGAAAATCTGCGTGTCGGCAGTTCGATTCTGCCTCTGGCCACCACCTGCGACAGAGACTTCCCGCAATCACCCGTCCACCCCCAAAACCGAACGTACCCGAGAATCTTCCGTAGACGGAGCACGTTTGGCCCGCTCCTCCATTCCGATACGGTTTATGACGATCGCTTCGGAGAAACGCCTCGATAGCGAAGCACTGCCACCTCCGTCGTCTCCCTTCGGTTTTTCGGGATCGGCTTCAATGGCTGAGCTTGAAGATCATCGGATGGAACGCTTTGGAGACGATCTGGATGCGGCTGCCGACATCGAGCCCTTCCCGTTCGCTTTCCGTCGCAACGATTTGCACGATCTGGGTACCGACGGCGACGGTGAGCAGATAGACCATTTCGCACGGCTCGATGGCGAGTACTTCGCCCACGACCCGAAAGCTGCTGCCGATCCGCTCCCTGACGAAGACCTGGGAGGGAGAGCCTTCCCTGACGACCTTCCCGCCGGAGAGATGGAAGAGTCGACCGCATAGACGGAAGATTTCGCTCGGATCGTGGCTGACGAGGATCGTCGTCAATCCGAATCGCCGATGCAGCGCCGCGAGCTCATCCTGGAGCCTGATCCGCATGGCGTGGTCGAGTGCCGAAAGAGGTTCGTCGAGCAGCAGAAGTTTCGGGCGGCGTACCAGGGCACGGGCCAGCGCCACCCGCTGCCGCTGTCCGCCGGAGAGGCGTAGAGGCTCTCTTCCGGCCACCCCTTCGAGCCCAACCATCGCCATCAACTCCCCGACGATCGCCGGATCCTCGCCTTTTTGCAACGCGAACCGCAGGTTCTCCTCCACCGTCATATTGGGAAAGAGGGCGTAGTCTTGAAAGACGAAGCCGACCCGCCGCTTCGCCGCCGGGAGATCGATCCCCGCCGACGAATCGAACCAGACCTCCGAATCGACGACGATCCTCCCCTCGTCGGGCCGCTCCAGACCCGCGATCATCCGCAGCAGAGTCGTCTTCCCGGCACCCGATTCACCGAAAAATGCGGCGAACTCCCCCTTCCGAAGCGAACCCTCCAACACCAGATCCACCGCCCCCTCGGTGGTATGCAGCCCCTTTTTGAGCGCGATCTCGACCACTTCACACCTTCCGAACAAACGAACGGTTCAACAGGTGCACCAGCAGCAAGATCGCGAAGGTGACGACAAAGAGGGTGAGGGCGTATCGGTTGGCCACGGCGTAATTGAGCGCCTCCACCTCGTCGTAGATGGCGATCGAGGCGACACGGGTACGGTCCGGGATGTTTCCCCCGATCATCAGTACAACCCCGAACTCACCGACGGTGTGGGCGAAGGCGAGTACGGTACCGGTAAGAAGCGAAGGCTTGATATTGGGGAGCAGAACCCGAAAAAGAGTCGTCAGACGCGATTTTCCGAGGGTCTGTGCCGCCTCGGTGAGCGAGGGGGGAAGCGACTGCAGACCCGCCTGGATCGGCTGCACCATGAAAGGGAGACTGAAAAGTACGGAGCCGAACACAAGCCCTTCGAAGGTGAAGAGAAGACGAAAACCCAGAAGCTGCTCCAGGAGCCTTCCCAGGGCGCTCTCCGGACTGAAAGCGACCAGAAGGTAGAAACCAAGAACCGTCGGGGGCAGCACCAGAGGCATACTCACCACCGTCTCGTAGAGAGGTTTGAGGCGCGAGCGCGTCGTCGCCAGCCCATAGGCGATCGGCACCCCGATCAGCAGCAGAATCAGGGTGGTGACGAAAGCGAGACGAAAGGTCAGTACCATCGTCGAAAAAAAAGTCTCATCCATTCTCCGCCTCCATCAGTGTCATCTCGTTGGCCTTCACGAGTACCGTCACCTCGTCCCCCTCCACAAGCGCCATCTCCTCGCACGCACCGCGGCTGACGATCGAGACGACCGGCCGATCGCCGATCTGCACCGTCACCTCCGCCAGAAGCTCTCCCATGCGGATACGCCGGATATGGCCGGTGAACCGGTTTCGCAGGCTCAACAGGCCGATCGGCCCCTTCGCCAGCGCCGCTTCGCTCTCCTTGAACAGAAGGAGGACCGGTGTACCGGCACGGAGCCCGCGTTCCGTCTCGTCGAGGAGATAGGCACTCACGACCGTTCCACAGCATTCGACCTCCACCCGCATCAGTCCACCGCTTCTTCTCGTGGAGACGACGACACCGCGCAACGAGTTCATGGCAGCGAATATCCGAATCGCTCGAGAATTCTCCTCCCCTCGGGCGAAAAGAGGAAGTCGTAGAAAGCGCGGGAGGCGTCGGGATGGTGCCGGCGACCGTACGCCAGGAGCACGACCCCCTGCTCGATCCTCCCGTAGAGAGAGGGGTCGATCTCGATAGAACGGCCTCTTCCTTTCAATGTCGGGGAAAAGAGGGCCGACTTCGCCGTCAGACCCGCATCGGCGGCTGTTGTAACGATGTACCGATTGGTCTGGGAGACGCTCTCGCCAAAGATCAGTTTCGGTGCAACCCGTTCGTAGAGGCCACTCTTTTTAAGCACTCTGAGCGCCTCTTTTCCATAGGGGGCGGTCCGGGGGTTGGGGATCGCCACCTTGGTGACCTTTCGACCGGCCAGCACACCCAATCCCTCCTCCAGATCCAGCGGCCTGAGTGTCCAGAGCACGAGTGCCCCCAGCGCATAGACCCTGGGCTTCGTGACCGCCTTTTTGGAAGCGTAGAGACGCTCGGGATACTTCATGTCGGCGGAGAGAAAGAGGTCGAAAGGGGCACCGTGCTCGATCTGCGCCGTCAGCTTCCCGGATGAGGCGACGACACGCCGCACCGAAATGCCGGTGCGCTCTTCGAAGCGCTCCGCGAGAGGGTGCAGCGCATACTGGACGTTCGCCGCCGCGGCGACGGTGATGCTCTGCGCCGCGGCACCCAGCGCCAGACCGAACAGCAACCAGACCGTCTTGGACCAAAACCCCATGTTCCCTTCTCCTTTAGAAGAGGTAGTTGAACTCGAGCCGGTATTCGCGGTAGGACGGATCGCTCTTTGGAACCGGTCCCGACTGCGGATCGCCCTCAACGATCGCGATACGTACTCTCGTCTCGAGTCCGGGGAGCGCCTCGAACCGCTCGATCGCGTCGAGGTGGAGTACGTCGCTGTCGGCCGGCACTCCCGGCTTGGTGTCGTCGAAATCCTGTACCACGAAACGGGCCATCGTCGTCAGCCCCGGGATGAGCCCCGCACCGTCGAAATCGTAGTCGATGCGGACCATCCAGCTTCTCGTTCCGGCATACCAGTTGTACTGCCCCATCGCCCGGGTATACCCCCCTGTGGGAAATCCCCGCCAGGGCGCCACCAGATCGGCCCTGTCGGCGATCTGCGAAAACCCGAGGCGCAGTCGCCACGCCCCTTCGTCATCCAGGTCGACCCGGGCGGCGACCATCGCTCCCTCGAGTGAATCCGGGTCGCGGTAGCCTCGTGTATCGACCCGGAGATTCGCCCCTCCGATCGCACCGCCTCCCAGATCGAACTGCCGCATGTAACGGAGCGCCGGGGCGATACGGTAACCGTGAAGCCAAAAGCGCCATCTCCCCTCCGCCGTCGCGCTCGAGACGAGATCGAAAACGGCTGTATAGTTGACCGTCGCGACGGTCGAAGATGTCAACCGGCGCTCCGCCTGCAGGATGAAGAGTCGATCTTCGATCCCTCTCTCGCGGAGTTTTTTCAGGGTCAGTCCCCTGTGCATCGCGCTATCGTCGTTCTGGCTGTAGGCGGCGTAGGGATCCGCCGGATCATCGCCGTAGGCGAGAACATGGTGGAAGGAGGTATGGTCCCTGAGCTTCTGCCGGATCAGCCACGCCCCCCTCATATCGACGCCAAGCCACCCTTTCGACTCGACGCTGTACCCCTCGAACGTGTTCGGAATCATCTTCGTATCGTTGCCGCCACTCAGTAGCGACTCGAAGATCTGGCGACCCGCCCGGATCCGAAAGGGTCCGCCGCGATACTGTACATAGGCCAGCGCCGGCACCGTCATGCCCCACTCGCCGCCGGTGAGTACCCGATAACGCGACGTTGTATCCTTCCCCCCTTTGAGATCGATCACTTCCGAATCGGCCATATGGATCGGGTTTTGGGAAGTGTAGAGCCCGGCCGTGGCGCTCCATCCGCGATACACGGCACTCTTGTAGACAAGACTCCCCCCGATTCCGATGGCCCAGTTGTCCTCTCTTTCGGAAGAGGCCTCCTGCCAGTCGAACCTGAAGGCATTCACCCTCAGACGCCCGTAGAACATCCCCTCTTTCAAGAGATCCCCGAAGTTTTCGACCGCTCCTGGTGTCTGCAGGTATCGGACTGTACTGCCGGACAGGAGCACCGCCTTGGTATCAGCGGTCGCCGGACCGGCGGCACTCAATATGAGTGCGACGGCGATCGCGCCTCTTCTCATTGGGCACCTTTCACTCTTTGCTCACCCGTTATATATAAAAATATATAACGCTATTGTAGTGGCTCCTCTCATAATCGGCGCTTAAACGGGTTCGTTTTAGCGGGCGAGCAGAACGTCGGATGGCTCGATCAGGGCAAAAGCGCGTGCACCCACATCCAGATCGAGACGATTCCACCGCTCCGTCGCGATCACCGAGACGATCCTCCGTTCGCCCGATACGCCCAGCGTCACTTCGCAGAGCCTCCCATCCTCTTCGATACGGACGATCTCCCCTTCGAAGGCGTTGATCTTTCGCTGTGGAGCCTCCCGCTCCAGCCCGACCCAGTTGCTCTTGATGAGAGCGAAAAAGTTCTCACCCACCCCCACGCCCATCGTTTCGGCACTTCGGTGGGTGATCTCGGCACGCAGCACCATCCCCTCACCCAGATCGAGCGTCACGTCACACGCCACCGGGGTCGTCTCCACCAAAACGACCCGGCCGAGATACTGGTTCCTCGCGCTGGTTTGAAGGGTCAAGCGCTCCCGAAGCGTATGGAGTCTGCGAAGATCCTCCGCCTCTTCTCCCAGAAGCTCCAAAAGGCGTCCTTGCAGGGCGCTGATCTCTTTGAAGGTGCGGATATACTCCCGCCCTTTTGCGGTCAGACGGGTACCGCCGCCCCCCTTGCCGCCGCTTTCTCGTACGACGATCGGCTCCTCGCTGAGCTGGTTCATCTCGTTGACGGCATCCCAGGCGGCCTTGTAGCTCATCTTCATCGCCCTGGCCGCTTTGGAGATCGAACCCAGACGGTCGATCCGCTCGAGCAGTTCGATACGCCCTTTGCCGAAAAAGGCGCGTCCTTCGTTCTCGAACCAGAGACTGCTTTGAATTTTCATACCGCCATTATACCAACACGGGCAGGAGGAAAGGTGGAGGGTCGAAGAGGCCGGGAAGCACCGCCGCTTCCCGCAGAAGCATCACTCCTGGGCCGCCTTGCAGTAGGGGCAGACCTTCGCCGCGATCGGAATCTCCATCGCACACTCCGGACACTTTTTCGTCGTCGGCTCCTTGGGGGCCTCTTCGGGTGCGGGCTTGAGCCTGTTGTACCCCTTGACCATCATGAAGACGATGAAGCCGAGGATGACGAACGAGATGAGATCGTTGACGAAAAGCCCGATCTTGATCGCCGGTGCCCCCGCTTTCTGAAGCGCATCGAGCGTTTCGTAACTCTTGCCGTCGAGCGGAATGAAGAGCTGGGAGAAGTCGACCTTTCCCAGCACCAGGCCGATCGGAGGCATGATGACGTTGGCCACCAGCGACTTGACGATGGTGGCGAAGGCGGCTCCGAAGATGAAGCCGACCGCCATATCCATAACATTTCCCTTGATGAGGAAATCTCTGAACTCTTTGAGCATGGTTTACTCCTATGATTTTGTGAGAGGCTTCGACGCGGCCTCTTGCGGTTTGTCCAGGTGGACATCCATCTGCGGATAGGGGATCGAGATACCTCTCTCGTCGAAGACGAGCTTCACCTTCTCGAGGATGTCGAAGTAGACCCCCCAGTAGTCGCCGCTCTTGACCCAGGCCCGTGCGACGAAGTTGACGCTGCTGTCGGCCAGCTCGGAGACGGCGACGAACGGGGCGGGATCCTTGAAGATCCGCTCCTCTTCGCCCAGGATCTCTTCGAGCGTCGCTTTGGCCAGCTTCAGGTCGTCGTCGTATCCGATACCGAAGGTCCAGTCGACCCGTCTGCTCTCCTTGGCCGAATAGTTGACGATGGTACCGCCGATGACCGAACTGTTCGGAACGATCACCACCTTGTTGTCCCCGGTCTTGAAGATGGTGGAGAACATATTGATCTCCTCCACCACGCCGGCCGTTCCGCCCGCTTCGACGAAATCGCCGACCTTGAAGGGGCGAAAGAGGATCAGCAGCACCGCGGCGCCGACGTTGGAGAGAGTCCCCTGCAGGGCCAGGCCGACGGCCAGGCCTGCGGCGCCGAGAATGGCGACGAAGGAGGTGGTATTGACCCCAAGGTTGTTGAGTGCCGCCAGGATGACGACGATCATCAGCAGTACGTAGACCATACTGCCGACGAAGGAGACCAAAGTCGCCTCCACCTTCCCCTTTTCCATCACTTTCCGGACCGTTTTGGTCAGGCCCCTGGCGACCCATTTTCCGATGACGAAGATCGCCAGGGCGCCCAGCAGTTTCAGACCGTAGGTGATTCCCAGCTCGACGAGCTGGTTGATGTCGATCTCTTTCAGAACGTCCAGATCCATCCGTCACTCTTCTAGAAGGTGTAGACGATACCGGCCGTCGTCGTCGTGTCGGTCTTCTTTTTGCCGGCCGGAGGGACATTGTCGTACTTGATCTCGAATCCCATCTTGAACGAGAGCTGGTCGACGATCAGCATCGTCAGCCCCAGGTCGATGACCGTCTCGTAGTCTTTGATCCGCTTCAGGTTGTCGAGCAGATCCCACGTTGCTGTGAATTTGTTGGTTTTCGAAAAGTTGTAGAGGTAGTCGAGTCCGCCCTTGAGGTAGTAGAAGTTGTCGTGAGGCTCGCTCGTGTAGTTGCTCCTCCTGTACTGCAGGCCCGCTTTCCCTTTGAGAAACTGCTTCTCGTCCTTGAAGATGTTGTATCCGAGTCCGGCGCCGAGGTTGTACTGCTGGTTGTACCCTTCGAAGGTGTTTCTCAGAGCCGACGCCTCCCCGTAGGCGAAGAGATCGCCGCTGTAGTAGTGGTTGACGTTGTAGAAGAGTCTGTAGCGCTCGTCCGAAGTGACACCGCTCTTTTCGCCGTAGAGAATGTCGGCTTTGAGGTGCATATCGGTCTTTTCGTCGTACTGGTAGTCGTTCTTGTAGGCGGCGTTGAGCGACTGGCTCTCCGAGTTGCCTGTCGAGCCGATATATCCAAGCTCCGCAGACTGCTTCATCGTCCCCGCCGGATCGGCCGCCCAAAGAGCGCACCCGGCTACGGTCAGCATCAAGATCTTTTTCATCGTTTCTCCCTTTTTGTATTGGTTTTGGTGTGGCTATTCTAACCTATTTTATGTGAATTTATCGTGAAAGAAACGAAAACGTTGATCTCCGTTAATATGGTAAAATTCGGAAAAATTGTTGGGAGATGTATGAACAGAAAACTCCATATCGTTTCACTCGGATGTACGAAGAACCTGGTCGATACCGAAGTGATGCTCGGCCGCCTCAAACGGTTCGAGATGACCGACGCTCCCGAAGAGGCCGACGTCATCATCGTCAACACCTGCGGATTCATCGACGCGGCCAAGGAGGAGAGCATCCAGACGGTACTCACCCTCCACGAAGCGCGCCGGAGCGACTCGCTGCTGGTGATGGCCGGGTGTCTGAGCGAACGCTACAAAGAGCAGCTTCAAAAGGAGATGCCCGAGATCGATATCTTCACCGGGGTGGGCGATTACGACAGGATCGACGAACTGATCGCCAAAAAACAGAGCCGCTTCTCTCCCCACGTCTTCCTTGCGGACGAGAGACACGAACGCATCGTCACCGGCTCCACCTCCCACGCCTACGTCAAGCTCGCCGAAGGGTGCGACCAGAGGTGCAGCTTCTGCGCCATCCCGGGGTTCAAGGGCAGACTCCACTCCAGGACGCTCGAAAGCGTCGTCAAAGAGGTGCGGCGTCTCGTGGCACAGGGATTTTACGACTTCAGCTTCATATCCCAGGATTCGAGCAGCTATCTCCGGGATATGGGCGAAAAAGAGGGGCTCGTCCGGCTGATCGACGCGGTGGAGAGGATCGATGGGGTCGAAAGCGCACGCATCCTCTACCTCTACCCCAGCACCACCTCCTTCGCCCTCGTCGACCGAATCGCCGAATCGCCGATCTTCCAAAACTACTTCGATATGCCGATCCAGCATATCGATCCGTCGATTCTTCGGGCGATGAAACGGGGAGTCGGCAGCGACCGGATTCTCGATCTGCTCCGGGCGATGCGAAACGTACCGGGCAGCTTCGTACGCACCGGCGTCATCGTCGGCTTTCCCACCGAAAGCGAAGAGGCTTTCGAAAACGTGTGCGACTTCGTCGATACCTTCGGGTTCGATCGGGTCAACATCTTCGAATACTCCGACGAAGAGGGGACCGACGCCTACGGGCTCGAACCCAAGATCGACCCGCGGACGATCCGCGAACGGGCCGAACGGCTGGGCGGGATCGTGAAGCGAACCACCGAAGCTTCGCTGGATCGGATGGTCGGCAAACGGTTCAGAATGGTCGTGGAGGGACCGAGCGAAGAGCACGAATACCTCCTGAGTGCCCGCCCTCTCCTGTGGGCCCCGGAGATCGACGGGGAGGTGCTGGTCAACGACAGCGAAATCGAGGGGCTCGAGTTTGGCCGCATCTACTCCGTCGAGGTGACCGAACGGGTGGGCGCGCAACTGCTGGGACGCATCGTCGATGCTCGAACCTGAGACGCTGGAGCGGCTGCGCACCGGAAAAAACCTTCTCGCCTTCTCCGGGGGGGTCGACTCGAGCGCCCTGTATCATCTTCTTCAAGAGGAGCGAATCGCCTTCGACATCGCGATGGTCAACTACGAGAGCCGGCCCCAGAGCGGCGAGGAGGAGGCCTACGCGAAAGAGCTGGCCGAAAGGGACGGCAAGCGCCTCCATCTGCTCCGGCACCCGCTCAAACCGTCCGATTTCGAACGGCAGGCCCGAAAGGTTCGCTACTCCTTTTTCGAAGAGATCGCAAAAAACGAAGGGTACGATACACTCGTGACCGCCCATCAACTCGACGACCTGCTCGAATGGGGACTCATGCAGCTGTGCAGAGGATGCGGAGCGGCGGAGTTCGTCGGGATGCGCCCCGTGCAGAAAGAAGAGAGCTATACCCTGGTGCGGCCCCTTCTGTTCACCCCGAAAAAGAGGCTCCTGGAGTATCTGGAGCGTCGGGGGATCCGCTACTTCATCGACAGCTCCAACCTCAGCGACGCCCACACGAGAAACCGCTTCAGAAAAGAGGCGGCCGCCTTTTTGATGCGGGAGTCGCCCGAGGGAATCGCCCGGAGCTTCCGATACATGCTCGAAGACAAAGAGGAGCTGATCGGCTCCGTTCAAACGGTTTTGAGATTCGAAAGAGCCGTCCTGCTGAAGCGGCCAGGGAGCGAAAGCCGGACCATCCGGCAGATCGACCGGATCCTCAAGAGCGAAGGGTATCTCCTTTCGGCCGCCCAGAAGAGAGAGATCCTCGCGCGCCGATCGGTCGTCGTCGGAGGCGTGTGGGTCGTCGTCGTGGAGGGGGAGCGGATCTGGATCGCCCCCTATCGGAGGGCGAAGATGCCAAAAAGATTCAGGGAGCTCTGCCGACGCTGCCGCATCCCGCCGAAAATCCGCCCCTACCTCTTTTCGGAAGGGGCCGAGGATACGTTGCTTTCGGAGCTTTGCGGACGTATGGACGAACCCTTCTCTTCATAGACCCGTATCCGGAACACACCCTCGATCTCCTTGCCGCCGGAACGGAAGGCGATCGGAAAGTCGGCCTCGATCACATAGGGAATAGCGGGAAGCGCATCCAGGAAACGGTAGAAGTTTTGCGGCGACTCCATCTTCGTCATCGCATTGATCTCGTAGATTCTGAAATAGGGTTCTGTTTCGTTGACGTCGATCGGTTTGAGGTCGATTTTTCGAAAATAGCTCTGCGCCTTCTTGACGAACGCCTTTTCGTCCCAGGGGTTTTCGAAAGCCTCGATCACCTTCCTGTGGCGGCTCTGCAGCACCTTGTAGCGGTCATGGATCTCGTCGTGCTCCAGTTGGGCGGCCATAAACTCCGCCCTCTTCTGTACGTACACGCCGTTGACCCGCTTGTACGCTTTGACCGAGGGGATCACGACGGCGAAAATCAGTACAAAAAGAATCACCAGATAAAGAAGGATCCAGATCAGTATCCGGATGAGACGTACCTCTTTGAAACTCACTCGGGCACCTCGCTTCCCGTTTCGATACTCCCCTCATTGACCGAAACGAAGCGCCACCAGCCGTTCTCGAGCGGGTAGAAGGTGGTGACGTTTCTTTGGAATACCGATTTCAAAGGGGCGAGCAGCAGGTAGTTGTAGACATCCTTGGAGGGGGTCACGCCATAGAGCACCAGCCCGTTTCTGTCGAGTATCGCCTTGGTCAGCGTGATCTGGTCCGGGACCAGGTCGAAGAGGTTTTCGATACTCTCTTTCATCAGCGTATTGTTGGTGGCGATCGTATCGTACTTCTGTACGAGCCGTTCGATCCTGGCGATCTTTTGCCGAAACTCCTCGCTTTGGGTATGGAACGTACGCGTCTGCGCCTGCAGCGATACGATCTCGCTCTGCATCGAACGCTTTTTCAAAAGAATGTAGGTCGTGAACCCGAATATGAGCAGCAGCGTCACGACCAGAAAGAGCATGACCATTCGGCTTTCGGTATCGATCCTCGGTTTCCGTTTCGGCCGGATGAAACTGTAGCCCATCTTCAGCTCTCCAGATCTTCGGCGACCAGCGGGGCCATGACCTCGATCGGATCGAAGGTATGCAGAGTCGCCTTCATGAAGAGCTCCTCTTCGATGTAGCGGACCAGGTCGCCCCCCAGATCGTCCATATCGTAGATCGTGACCCGTTCGACGAAGTCGTGGCTGTAGCGGTCGTCGTGGTAGAAGCGGGCAAGCGCTCCTTTCATCTCTTCGAAAAGATTCAGATTGTACTCCAGGAGTTCGAAAGCGGACTCGTCATCCTCCGTGCCCTTCTCGTCGACCTCTTCTCGAAACTCGCCGAGCAGATCCATGTCGCTGATCGACTCCACCTCGTCGTCGATCATCTCCAGGTCGAAAGCGAGCTCCCCCGTCTCCTCCTCTTCCGCTTCGATCTCTTCGTTCTCGTTTGTCGCGTTGACGACGAGAACCTGTGCGTACCAGAGCCTCTTCTTCGAGAAGACGGCCACGAAGGCGACCCCTTTTTGATGCAGCATGAAAAGGGCCGGTCGATCGTCCAGCAGGGGGCGGCAGTGGCGGTAAAGAAGGACGAAGGGGGAGTAGAGAAGATCGAACTCCACCCCTTTGAACTTCTGTTCGAACCACTTCATCTCCACCAGGGAGGTATAGGCGAGCCAGCTCCCGTCGACACAGAGGGTATGCACCAGTGCCGCGTCGACACCATACCGTTCGAGTGCCGCCTTCGAGCACCCCGGTGCGGCCCCCTGGTTGATCGTATCGAGCATCGCGGCGACATAGGTTCTGGGGTAGGTCTGGCGGATCTCTCCGAGCCACTCCGTCAATTCGCCGCTTTTCGACGACGCCATCTCCCGCCTCTCCTGCAACTGGAACCGCCCCTCTTCCACATACCCGAACGCGCAGAAGATGGTCTCTTCGAAGATATAGAAAAGGAGGGCCGTCTTCGGCCAGAAATAGCGTCCAAGCTTACCCACGCTTCACCTTTGGGGAAATGATGTTTTCTCTCAACCGATCGTGTGACATCGGTTATCTTAAACTATTTTTGCTTAAACAACGACGTATAGAGGCTCCGGAACTTCCGATAGATCTCCTCCGCCCGCTGCACCAGCTCCCTGTCGGTCAGTTTCGTGGGAGCCATCCGCTCGTACTTCCCGATCATCACTTCACACATCATCTTGATGCGGACCTTGTCCGCTTCTCCGATCGGGGGGTGGTTGGCGACATCCTCGATCAGGCTCAGGTATCTCTCTCCCTCCCGGATATAGTCGAGATAGCGTTTGGCCACCTCGGTCTGGGTCATGACGGTAAAGGCCATCCGGTTGTAGCGGTCGAGTTCGTACGCCTCTTTGGCGATTTTGTAGGCTTCGTCGTAGTTCCCCATGAAGTACTGCCATCGCGCTTCGAACGCCTTCTCGTAGGAGGGGTTGGTCAAGGCGAAGATCGCCATTCCGACGAGCAGAAGCAGTGCCAGAAGTGCATAGAACATCCTAGATGGCATGGCGGAGCATCCTTTCTGTGAGCATCGTGCGCGCCTCTTCGAACTCCATGCCCGATATGTCGATCGGCCCCGAGCTGTAGAAGTCGATCGTACCGAACGGTTTGGGGATCAAAAAGCGGTCCCAGCTTCGGGCCTGTACGTACCGGCTCGGCCGGTAGTTGAAGATCACGATCGGCGCCTTCGCCTTCCGGGCGATGGCGACGATACCGTCGGAGAGGGTGTGCCTGGGACCTTTGGGGCCGTCGGGCGTGATCGCCACATCCATCTTCTCCTCCCCGATGGTTCGAATGGCGCCTATGAGAGCCCTGGCCGCCCCTTTGCTCGACGATCCCCGAATCGTCTTCATCCCGAAAAAAGCGATCGTCCGGGCGATCAGCTCTCCGTCGAAATGGTCGCTGATCATCACATGGACGGTGCGCCCCGGAAAGAGTCTGCGATAGATGAAGGGCGCCATCAGCAGTTCACCGTGCCAGAACGCGACGACGACGGGTGTCTCGGGCGGCACGCCTTCAAGGTGCCACCGCCTCCTGTTGGTCAGATAGAGAAACCACATCAAGAACCACCCAAACGGTGGGACGATCCAGAGGGCGAGCCGGCGCAGAAGCCGCTTACGCAACCACGACCCCCCGGCTGCCGAGCCGGCTGGTTTCGACGATCCTGACCGGAACCGACCGCCCCAGAAGCTCTTCGCTCCCCTCCACCTGGACCAGCCAGTTGTTGTCGGTCCGTCCGGCGACGAGCCCGCCGGGACGCAACTCCTCGAAATAGACCTCGTAGACTCTGCCCAGCCGCTCGCTCTTCATCTCGTCGAGCATTTCGTTGTGCCTGGACTGAAGCCGCGCCAACCGCTGCGAACCGATCGCGTCGGGCACCTGCTCCTCGTACTCCGCCGCGGGTGTCATCGGCCTCGGGGAGTATTTGAAGCTGAAGATCTGCTCGAAACGGACCCTCTCGACCACCTCCATCGTCTCCTCGAAATCATCGTCGCTCTCACCGGGGAAGCCGACGATGATATCGGTGCTGATGGAGACGTCGGGGACCGACTCGCGCAGACGTGCCGCCCGGTCGAGAAACCACTCTTTCGTATATCCCCGTCTCATCGCTTTCAGAATCCGGCTCGATCCGCTCTGAAGCGGCATATGCATCGATTTGCAGATCTTTGGGTTGCGGGCGAACTCCTCCAAAAAGGCGTCGTCCATATGGAGCGGATGGGGAGAGGTGAAGCGGATGCGCTCGACCTCCTCGATCTCGCTGACCGCTTTGAGCAGATCGGTGAAGTCCATCTTCGGGTGCTCCCCGCTGAAACGGCGGCCGTAGTTGTTGACGTTCTGTCCCAGAAGAAAGATCTCCCTCGCGCCCGTACGGGCCGCTTTTCTCGCCTCCTGGAGGATCAGATCCGCCGGAATGGAGATCTCCTCGCCACGGGTATGGGGAACGATGCAAAAAGAGCACTGCTTGTCGCAGCCGATGGAGATGTTGATGTAGGCTTTGTAGAGCGAGGTGCGGAACTCTCCGAAAGCGTACCTGCTCTCGTCGTGGTCGATATCGACCTCCACCGCTTTGGGGCGGTGGAGCACCTCGGTGATCTTGCTGACGTTTCTGGCTCCCAGCACGAAATCGACGAAGGGGGCCCTCCGGATGATCTCCTCGCCCAGATGGCTCGCGGTACATCCGCAGACGCCGATCTTGGCCCCCTCCTTCTTCCGCTTGGCGAACTGCCCGATCTCGCTGAAGAGCTTGTGGACCGGCTTTTCGCGCACGCTGCAGGTATTGATGAGGATCAGATCCGCCTCTTCCGGACTCTCCGCCTCCTCGTACCCCTCTTTCTGCCTCAGTTCGGCGATCATATGCTCGCTGTCGCGGACGTTCATGGCGCAGCCGAGCGTTTCGATATAGTATGTTCTGCTCACCGAATCGGACTCCCGCCTCAACTCAGGATATGGACTTCGTACAGGTAGTCGTTTTCGTTGAGGCCGAACCGGATCTCCCGGAAGTAGACGCTAAACCCCTTCCCCTCGAAGTGCTCCACCATCTCCATCAGGTCCTTGTGTGAATTCTCCCGGTCGAAATAGAAAATCTTCTGCCCCTCTTTTTCGAGATCTTTCTCGATCTTCTCCACAGTTATCGCTTTCGGTTTGGCATTCAGTTCCGTTCGTGCCGCTTTCAGTTCCATAGTCTTCTATCCTCGTATCGTTTACGTTAAGATCGTTGTCTCATTGTAGCAAAACAAAGGTAAAGCTTTTATAAATGTTAAAGATTGCTTTCAGTATAATTGGGGTCTTAATCGCTGCACGATCGGGAAAGCCGCTGGCGGACCCTCCCTACCGCGAACGAAAAAATCAGACGACGATACGAAAAAAGGAACTCTCAACGAATGGAAAAAATCATCGATATTATCGACTCTATTGCCCATGAAAAGGGGTTGCCGCCCGAGTCGGCCAAGGAGGCCTTCAAAACCGCTCTTGTCCAGACGGCCCGCCGCGTCATCTGCGAAGGGTGCGACTACGAAGCCGAAATCGACGAGCAGAACAAAAGCTATACTCTTCGCCAGAAGATCACCGTCGTCGAAGCGGGCGATCCGCGCCTGGTCGACGAACCCGAAAAGTTCATCTCGCTCGACGAGGCGAAGGAGATCGACCCGGATGCCGAAGTGGGCGACGAGCTCACGGGCGAACCGATCAACCTCGAAAAGTACGGCCGCAACGCGGCCTCGGCCCTCTACCACGAGATCGAATACCATATCCAGCGCTTCGTCGAGGAGCAGATGTTCAACAAGTACAAGGCGATGATCGGCACCATCGTCAACGGTCCCGTCACCCGCGTCGACAGCGAGCAGAACACCTATATCGAGATCGACGAAGTGCGCGCCGTTCTGCCCAAGCGGAACCGCATCAAAGGAGAATCGTTCCGCGTCGGCGACACGATCAAGGGGATTTTGCGCTACGTGGGGATCGACAAGAAGTTCGGCATCCACCTCGAAATCTCACGCACGATGCCCAAGTTCCTCGAAGAGCTGCTGCGTCAGGAGGTCCCCGAGATCGCCGACGGCCTCGTCGTCATCGAAAAGTCGGCCAGGATTCCCGGCGAACGTGCCAAGGTGGCGCTCACCGCCCTGAGCCCCCGCGTCGATCCGGTCGGTGCCACCGTCGGGGTGCGTGGTGTCCGGATCAACGCCGTCAGCGAAGAGCTCCACAACGAGAATATCGACTGCATCGAATACTCTCCCATTCCCGAGATCTTCGTCGCCAGGAGCCTCAGTCCGGCCATCATCAGCAGCGTCAAGATCGAAGATGAGAAAGCGATCGTCACGCTGCCAAGCGATCAGAAGAGCAAGGCGATCGGCAAGAGCGGTATCAACATCCGTCTCGCCTCGATGCTCACCGGCTACCAGATCGAACTCAACGAGATCGCATCGACCGGCGCCGCTGCGGAGAGCGGATCGGAAGAGGAGAAGCAGACCAATCCCGACGCACTCAAGGCGCTCTTCGGAGAGTAGCGCGGATCCAGCGTATCAGCGGCGGATCCACACACCCGCCGCGGGAGTGCCCCTTCCCGGCTGGAGAGATACGAGCCGCCCCTCTCAGCCCCTCTCGCGCCTTGCGTAGGGGTTGAGCCGCCAAAGCGCCAGATCGGCCAGCACGTTGCCCAGCAGCGTCAAGAAAGCGGTGATGATCAAAATCCCCATGATGACAGGGTAGTCGCGACTGAGGGCCGACTGGAAAAAAAGAAGCCCCATCCCGTTGATCGAAAAGATCGATTCGATGATCACGCTGCCGCCGATGAGCCCCGGCAGGGAGAGCCCGAGGATCGTGATGACCGAAGGCATCAGGTTGGGCATGATGAAGCGCTTTTTGATCGTCCGCTCGTCGATGCCTCTTGCTCTGGCGAAAAAGATGTAGTCGCTCTTTAGAATCTCCAGGGTCAAAGAACGGATATACATCGTCAGTCCGCCGATCCCCCCAAAGACCATGACGAAGATCGGAATCGCCAGGTGCCAGGCGTAGTCGATCCACCGCATCGCCCCCTCTTTGGGTTCGATACTCTGCAGCCCGCTGATCGGGAACCATCCCAGCTTCAGACCCAGCAGCAAGATCAGCAGCAGCGCCAGATAGAACGACGGCATCGCGAAACTGATCAAAGAGAGCTGCTTGATGGCCCGGTCTCTCGCACTCTGCGGCTTGAGCGCCGCCTTGATGCCCAGACGGAGGGAGATGAAGAAGACGAAGATCATCGAAACGATATTCATCGTCAGGGTGATGGGCAGGCGCGAGGCGATCTCGCTGCTGACCCGCTCGCCGCTGGCGAACGAGAGGCCGAAGTCGAAGTGGAGTATCGCCCATACCCAGCGCAGATACTGCTCCCACAGAGGGCGGTCGAGGCCGTAGATCGCCTTCAGGTGTTCGATCGACTCTTTGGTGATGTTGGGATTGAGCTCCCCGGCGGCGAAGAAGCTGTTGGGGGCGGCGTGAATCGCCAGGAAGGAGATGAGGGAGATGAGCAGAAGCATCCCCCCGATATAGAGCAGTTTGCGAAACAGCAGTCCCATCAGCGTCGAATCAGCACCAGGTCCTTGTAGTGGCGGATCCTGTAGGTCTCATCGTGCAGCCTCGCTCCATCCTCTTCGATATGGAGTCTGCGCTGTTCCCCGCCGATGGAGAGAAAACCGAGCCGACTCCCTTCGCCGATATTGACAACGAGGCTCCTTCTCCCCTCGTCCACGTCGTCTACCCGGTAGGTGGTCGTCCTCCATCGGTTGTCTCGTTTGATACGCATCGTCCCGTCGGCTCCAAAGTCGTACACGAACGTACCGTCGCGCGACTCCCAGCGCCCGACAAGAAGCTTCGCCAGTTCCGACGCTTCAGCCCCCTCTTTTCTCCTGCTCCCCACCGCCTCGACGACGGGAACTTTCTCCGGTACGACCATCCATGTGCCATCCTTTTTGAGGGCGATCTGTTTGCCATCCTTCTCGATGAGCGTCACCTCCTCGTAGGTTCCATCGTCGTTGAGCAGGATCGTCCGGCCGCTCTCAAGAAGTACGAATTCCGAGCCGAACAGAACGGAAAGAGAGAGAAAAAGCATAAAGAGATATCTGACCATCAAGGCTCCTTTTGAGAGCATTGTAGCAAAAAGAGGATATGTTTCGGCATAAAAAGAAGCCGCCCCGCGAAGGAGCGGCAGGAAAGAGGGCCGTTGCAGCCGAATTAGAAGTTGTACGTCAGGTAGACCTGTACCATATTGTCGCTTTCGCCTTTATCGGTGTTGATGTAGGCGAGCGTCGTATCGAGTGCGCCGAAAGACTTGGATGCGGTGAGGGTGATCTCCGTCATATCGTCACCCGTCGCATGGTCGGCGTTTGTGTAGTATGCAGCGAACTCGGCCACATCTTCCATATGATACTCGGCTTCGAGCGTATAGGAGTCCGTATCGGAAGCGGTGACTTCGCCATACGCCCACCACGCTTCGGTATAGATCTTGGATGCGCCCGTGTTGGTTGCCGTGTTCCAGCCGGCTCCGGCCGTCGATGTGTCGGAGGAGGAGTAGGAGCCTGCGACGGAAAGACCGTTCTCCATGGCATAACCTACCTTCACCGCCCAGATCGCACCATCATCGGTGTTGGCAGCATCGAGGTTGAGTGTCGCGTACTGAGCGCCAAGCGTAAGACCCTTCAGATCGCCTTCGAGTGCGACATCCGCCTGCAGCCAGTATGCCGTTGCGACATCTTCGACATTGTAGTACCATCCCTGCGCCGTCGTCATCGGAATCGCGGTCGTGACCGCACCGAACGCGTACGCACCGTCTTGCTGATAGGTACCGAACGGATCGTTTCCGTTCTGCGCGTTATTGACGACACCCCCCAGCGATGCGACCGGAGCGACGGCGGAATTCGGATTTGTGGGTGTCGGTGTGGCGGAGGTTCCGTTCCCGCGTCCGACCCATGCCGCGACCAGTGTCGTGTCGGGAATGTCGTTGTTGAGTACCACGGCGGCATCGAAGGTATTCTGCGCGATCGACCATGTTTCGGTGAAGGCCAGCGGCGTATCGAGCGTCTGTCGACCCACTTTGATCGTCGTGTTGGCGATCTTCTTCGCCAGCCACGCTTCGCTGACCCACCACTGGTTGCTCAGGCCGCCGTCCCAGACGCCGCTGACGAGGTTGTTTTCCAGACCGAGGGTGTTGAGCATCGTCACACCGATCTTACCGGCGACGCCATCGGCAAGATCCGCGCTCGCCGCGATATCGAGAGCCGCCTGACCGGAAGAGGACTTCTGATCGAAAAGATCGCCGTCGTGTGCATCCGTCGTGCTGTAGTAAAGCTTCGCGTCGCCGCTCACTTTGATATTTTGAACGTCCGCGAATGCGGATACACCCAGTGCCATGACAGCCGCGAGGCTCAGTTTTGCAAATTTCATTCCTACTCCTTAGGTTTAGTTTGTTTAGCTTGCAAGCGCCATTATATCATACGATAAACTTAAAGCGCCATTGATTGTGCATGAATCGATGTGATCGGGCGTAACGATTGGCACCAGACGCGCTCATCTGAGCCTGTCCCACCGAAGTACCGCTTTGCCATCCTCCTCATCCACGGCGGCCATCCCCATGATGTTGTACCCCGCGTCGACATAATGGACTTCCCCGGTCACACCGGAAGCGAGCGGGCTAAGAAGATACATCGCACTGTTTCCCACCTCTTCGATCGATACGTTGCGTCGGAGCGGGGCGTTGGCCTCGTTCCATCGAAGCAGAAATCTGAAATCACCGATACCGCTGGCGGCGAGCGTCTTGATGGGGCCGGCACTGATGGCGTTGACCCTGATGCCGTTCATCGAGCCAAGATCGACGGCCAGATAGCGTACCGTCGCCTCCAGCGCGGCCTTCGCCACCCCCATGACATTGTAGTTGGGTACATACTTCTCGGCACCCAGATAGCTCAACGTCAGGATCGAGCCACCCGGATTGAGCATCGGCACCATATGGCGGCTCAATTCGATGAGGCTGTAGACGGAGATATCCATCGCGATACCGAACGCCGTTTTGCTGGTTTGCAGGAACGGTTCGCTGAGCGCCTCTTTCGGCGCGAACGCGACGGCATGTACGACGAAATCGAAGGTGCCCCAGCGATCTTTCAGATTCGAGGCGAGCGCCTCGAACTCTTCGGGCTTGCTCACATCGAGCGGGTAGACCATATCGCTACCCAGTTCGCCGGCGATCGGTTCGACCCGTTTTCTCAGCGCATCGTTGAGATAGGTGAAGGCGAGCTCCGCCCCCTGCTCCCGGCACGCTTTGGCGATGCCGTAGGCGATCGACTTGTTGTTGGCGACCCCGACGACGAGGCCCCGTTTTCCTTTCATGATCACATCTGCTCCTTTTTCGTGAATGAGGTGTTCTGATTTCGCATCGAGATCTCCAGCATCTGTATCATGCCCGAAACCTCCCAGCTCGCCGTTCCGATCAGCGCGCCGTCACACCCGGGAACCGCCAGGATCTGCGCGATGTTCGCCGGTTTGACGCTTCCGCCATACAGAAGGGGGCGGTCACAGATCGCCTTGATCGCGGCGTGGGTCCGTTCGATAAGCTCGGGGGTGGCCGTCTTCCCCGTCCCGATGGCCCAGACCGGTTCGTAGGCGAGCGTCAGCTTCCCGTAGGAGGTGTCGACCCCCTCGAACTGCTCCACCAGGTACTGACGCACCGCCTCTTCGCCCGCTTCGCGCACCTCCAGCGGTTCGCCGATACAGTAGAAGATCTCCAGGCCCCGCTCCATGAACCAGGCGAATTTCCGTGCGATGAGCGCCTGCGGCTCTCCGAGGATGTGACGCCGCTCGCTGTGACCCACCAAAATCGTCCCGATCCCGAACTCGTCGAGCTGCTCCATACCGATCTCCCCGGTGAAGGAGCCCTTGACGGTCGGATAGGCGTTCTGCGCTCCGATGCGGATGTCGCTTCCGGTCTCGAACCGGTCGAAGGCGGTGGAGGGGGGGAAGAGGTAGACGGGCCCGCCGTACCCCATCGCCCCGAGCGCTTTATCCAGTTCGGCGACATAGGCGCGGGTGGAGGCGCGGGTGTGGTTGGTCTTGAAGTTGGCGGCGATGATCGGGCTAGACATCATCGTCTCCACTCACTTCCAGCGCCGAGATGCCCGGGAGGTTCTTCCCCTCGAGAAGCTCCAGGCTCGCACCCCCTCCCGTGGAGATGAAGGTCATCTCGTCGTCGACGCCGACCCGCTGTACCAGGTCGGCCGTATCGCCGCCTCCGATGATCTTGGTGGCGTAGGACTCGGCGACGTAGTTGGCCAGCTTGAAGCTTCCGCGAGCGAACTTGTCCATCTCGTAGACCCCCATCGGGCCGTTCCACAAAATGGTCTGCACGTCGCCCAGCGCCTCCCGGAAGAGCCTCGTGGAGGCCAGGCCGATATCGAGCCCCATCCACTCCCTGGGCATCTCCTGGAACGTCACGTACTTGACCTGGGCGTCCTCGCTCATCTCGGGTGCCACGACGAAGTCGACCGGCAGGTAGAACTTCACCCCCAGCCGCTTCGCCTCGTCCATGATATGCCTTGCATCTTCGATCAGGTCGTCCTCGACCAGCGACCGGCCCACCTCGTAGCCGCGCGCCTTCCAGAAGGTGAAGGCCATCGCCCCCCCGATGACCATCTTGTCGACTTTCGGAAGGAGATTGATCAGCGCTTCGAGTTTCCCGGAGACTTTGCTCCCCCCGACGATCGCCATGAAAGGGCGTGTCGGTTTTTTCAGCAGCTTGTGGAAATATTTGATCTCTTTTTGGAGCAGGAAACCCGCCCCCTTGTGCCGCTCGTCGAAATAGTGGGTGATCGCTTCGACGGAGGCGTGCGCACGGTGGCTGACACCGAAGGCGTCGTTGATGTAGAACTTCGCCATCGACGCCATCTTTTTGGCCAGTTGCGGATCGTTCTTCGTCTCACCCGGCTCGAAACGGACATTTTCGAGCAGAAGGATCTCTCCGCTTCCGAGCGCCTTCGCCTTCGCCGTGGCGTCGGGTCCGACGACATCCCCGGCGAGCGTCACGTCGTGATGCAGCAGCGACTGGAGCCGTTTGGCGACCGGCTTGAGCGAATACTTCTCGTCAAACTGCCCCTTCGGACGCCCCATGTGGCTGGCGAGAATGATCGCGCACTCGTGGTCGAGGCAGTAGCGGATCGTCTGCATCGCGGCACGAATACGCCTGTCGTCGGTGATGTTGCCGAACTCGTCGAGCGGAACGTTGAAATCGCAGCGTATAAATACCTTCTCGCCGGCGATTTCGAGATCTTTGATCGATAAGAGTTTCATCTGCTTCCCTTCATTTTGAGATAGAGTCTATTTCATCACGTGCAGCGCCATTTCGACGAGCCGGTTTGCATACCCCCACTCGTTGTCGTACCACGCCATGATTTTGAGCATCTTCCCTCCGACCACCTGGGTCAGATCCTCGGCCACGATGCAGCTTCGGGGGTCGCCGCAGAAGTCCTGACTCACGCCGTAGTGACGGTCGATCCCCAGAATACCGTTCAGGGGCCCTTTGGCCTGTTCGAGGAAAAGGAGGTTGACCTCGTCGGCATCGGTCTCCCGTTTCAGAACGAGGTTCAGATCCATCAGGGAAACGTCAGGAGTCGGAACCCGTACGCTCCGGCCGTGGAGTTTTCCTCTCAAAGAGGGAAGAACCTTGTAGACCGCCTCCGCCGCGTGTGTCGTGGTGGGGACCAGGTTGACGGCGGCGGCACGGCATCGGCGCATATCCGAAGAGAGAGCGGCATCCATCAGGCTCTGCCCGCCGGTGTAGGCGTGGATCGTCGTCATCAGACCGCTTTCGATCCCGTAGGTTTCGTCGACGATCCGGGCGATCGGAGCCAGGCAGTTGGTCGTACAGCTGGCGTTGGAGATCACCGTCTCTTTCTTGTAGGCATCGGCGTTCACGCCGAACACGTACGTCGGCGTGTCATCCTCCGCCGGCGCGGAGATGATGACCCGTTTCGCCCCGTGCCGGATATGCGTCTCCACGAGATCGCGGCGCAGAAAACGGCCGCTGCACTCGAGGACCACATCCGCCCCCGCGTCGGCGAATCTCAGGTTGGCCGGATCGGGTTCGCTGAACAGAGCGATCCGCGCCGCTCCGATACGAAGAATCTCCCCGTCGAGCTCCACCGTCTCGTCGATCGGTCCGTGGACCGAATCGAAACGGGTCAGATACTCCAGCCTCTTGGGATCGGCCAGATCGTTGATCGCAACCAGTTCGACATCTTCACGTTTGGATACGATACGGGCGACGCTTCTTCCGATACGCCCGTATCCGTTGATTGCAATCTTTACAGCCAATGCTCTTCCTTGCGAATGGAATGTCGGCTTGATTTTATCGAATAAAGTGTATAATGATTATTAAATGAATGGCAAAAAAATCGCAATCTTCGGCGGCAGTTTCGACCCGCCGCACCTCGGTCATATCGCTGTGATGAAAAAGGCGCTCGAACGGCTCGATATCGAGAAACTGATCGTCGTGCCCGCCTACATCAGCCCCTTCAAGAAAGGACACGCCGCACCCCCGCAGCTGCGCCTCAAATGGCTCAAGGCCGTAACGGCGTTCGATCCGAGGATCGAGGTGAGCGACTACGAGATCAAAAAAGAGGGCAGATCCTACACATACGACACGGTGGCCCATTTCAAACGGTTTTTTGATACAATTTACCTCATAATCGGTGCGGACAATCTCGAAACCCTCTCGCGGTGGCATCGATACAGGGATCTGGAGAGGATGGTCCGATGGGTGGTCGCCACACGTTCCGATACCCCCGTTCCCAAGCGGTTCATCCGCCTCGATGTCGATATGCCCGTCAGCTCCACGCAGTTGCGCGAAACGATCGACCCGAAGTGGATTCCGGAGCCGATACGCGAAGAGGTGGTCCGCTACTATGCCGAAGAAGCCAACACCGAGGAGAGCCATTGAATCGTGAAACACAGCGGAGGATCGACAGGATCATCGATCTTCTCGATCAGAAAAAAGCGGAGGATATCCAGGCATTCGATCTGAGCGACAGGGAGTACCTCACACGCTACGTCGTCATCGCCACGACGCTCGGCGACAAGCATACGCTCGCGCTGCTGGGATATCTGAAGGAGAAGCTCAAACCGGCGGGAGAGACGTTCGTCGCCGTCGAAGAGGGCGAACAGTGGACGATCGTCGACCTCGGTGACGTCATGATCCATCTCATGGTCCCATCCTACCGCGCGAAATACAATCTCGAGGAGTTTCTGGAGTCGCTGGAAAAAAGGGAGAGTGAATCATGAGTTCCGGGCAGACCGGAACAGTCTGCAAGCTATGTGCCCGGAACTCTTGCCAAATCATATAAGCAAACCGTGTTCCAATCGTGAAGAGCGAAGATCACATTCTCTTCGCCGCCTCGATCCCCGCCATTTTGAGTCCCACCCTCAGCGAAAGCGCCACCATCGCCGAGAGTTTGAGCAGAGCCCCCTCCTGCGGTGAGCCGATCACCCTGTTGTCGTAGTAGAACTTGTGATACATGCCCGCCAGGTGCCTGAGATACTCCGTCACCTTCTGCAGTTGCCGGCTCACGAAGGCGTCTTCGAGCACTTCCGGAAGCAGCAGGGCGGTAAAGAGCAGATCGTGCGCCTCCTCGCCCAGATCCTCCATCGCGGCGTCGAAGACCGACGCCTGGCTCCGGCCCGCCTTCTCGAAGAGCGAAAAGACCCGGGCGTGGGCGTAGTTGATATAGTAGATCGGGTTGGAGTTGTCCTCTTTTTTGAGATCTTCGAGGTCGAACTCCAGGTGGGTGTCGCTCTTTTTGGTCAGGAAGATGAAGCGCAGGGCATCGGCTCCGATCTCTCCTACGATCTCCTGCATCAGGATGAAATTGCCCGCCCGCTTGGACATTCTGTAGGGCTCTCCCCCTTTCAGGAGAGAGACCATCTGCGACAGGATGATCTCGAGCCTCTGCGGATCGTGACCGAAAAAGGCGATCGCAGCCTTCACGCGGGCGATGTATCCGTGGTGGTCCGCTCCCCAGATGTTGATGTAGCGGTCGTATCCCCGTTCGAATTTCAGGTAGTGGTAGACGATATCGCCGGCCAGATAGGTGGGGCGGCCATCTTCGCGGACGACGACCCGGTCCTTTTCGTCCCCGTGTTCGGTCGACCTGAGCCACCACTTGCCATCTTTCTCGTAGACGGCCCCCGCATCGGCCAGGCGGGTAAAGACCTCGTCCCACCGCTCGTAGAGCGCCTTTTCGCTGACATAGTGGTCGAAGAAGATCCCCACTTCGTGCAGATTCTCGTTGATACGTTCGAGCATCCGGTCCTTCGCCCACTCCGAAATCTCCGGCACGAACGCTTCGTCCGCGAACATCTCGGGACCCAGCGCTTCGACCGCCTTTTCGGCCAGCTCGACGATATACTCGCCCCGGTAATACTCCTCGGGCCACTCCACCGGAAGATTCAAAACGTGCTCGCGACCGGCGAGGAAGACCGAAAGTCCAAGGAGGTAGATCTGGTTTCCCGCATCGTTGACGTAATATTCGCGCTCGATCCTGTATCCGAGGTGTGACCCGATCCGCGCGAGCACGTCGCCCCATACCGCTCCACGCGCATGGCCGATATGCAGAGGTCCCGTCGGGTTGGCGCTCACGAACTCGAGAAGAACGCTTTCGGAGGCCTCCCCCACCCCGAAAGCCTCCTCGTTTTTGAGCGCCCAGGTGGCGTACTCGTTCAAAAAGGAGCGGCTCAGCTTGATATTGACATACCCTTTCAGGGCGTCGACCCTTTCGAACATCTCCTCATCGCGAAGCTTCTGCACCAGCTCTTCGGCGATCTGCACCGGATTTCGGCGCAGCTCCCTGGCCAGGGAGAAAGCGATCGGCGTGGCATAGTGGCCGAAACTCTTATCTTTCGGTTTTTCCAGGACGATCGGACGGTCGATATGCTTCTGCAGGACGTTGTAGACTTTGTGCTTCAATCAAAAAACCTTACGCCTCTTTTTTCTCTTCGCTCGCAGCGCTCTCGCTCTTTTCGGTTTTCTGCTCTACCTGCTTTTCACTCTTCGTCTCGGATGAAGCGAGCTTCTCCTCCTCCTCGTCCTCTTTCATCGCCTTCTTGAAGTTGCGGATTCCGCTCCCCATCCCCTTGGCGAGCTCGGGAATCTTCTTCGCTCCAAAAAGCAGTACGACGATCGCCAGAATGATCAACAGTTCCGGCATTGATGGCATACCCATGCTGTCTCCTTCATAAGTTGTGTTTGGAACCCTCATCGAGGTTTAAAGATGTATTATATCCCCCCTTGGCTGTTGCATGCCTTATGGTCACGATCCTCGCCAATGGTTGATGAAACTCAGCGCCTGCTTCCTCCCCTTCTTGAGTCGTGCCGCCTTGGCGACGGCGATGAAGGAGTCCAGCGCTCTCTCGAAGTCGTCGTTGACGATCAGAAAATCGTAGGCGGAGATGTACTCGATCTCCACGAGGGCGTTCTGGATCCGTTTCCTGATGATCTCCTCGTCGTCGGTCCCGCGACTGCGCAGCCGCCGCTCGAGCTCTCCGAGGGTCGGCGTGGTCACGAAGACCGACGTGATCAGGTCGCCCATCCGCTCTCTCGCGATCGCGTGCCCCTGTACGTCGATGTCGAAGATGACCAGTTTCCCCTCTTCGAGCGCCCTGCGCACCGGTTTGAGCGAGGTGCCGTAGTAGTTGCCGTGCACCTGGGCATACTCCAGGAACTCTCCCGCTTTGATATCCTCCTCGAACGTCTCGTGATCGACGAAAAAGTAGTCGACACCGTCGCGCTCCCCCTCTCTCGGGGGACGGGTGGTCGTCGAGATGGAGAAGTAGAAGTCGCCGATCTGCTCCCTGGCCGCCTTGATCAGCGAACTCTTCCCGGCTCCGCTGGGACCCGAGATGATCAGTATGGCTCCAAACCTCTGCACCGGCTACACCTCTTTGGGAAAGGTGATCTGTATCGTGATCTGCGCACCGGCGAGCAGCCTTCTTAACGTCTCCGGGTCGCTCCCGGCGAGCCTGGCGAGAAGCTCGGCCCCTTCCGCTCCCTTCCTCTCTTCGGCCGCTTCGTCCGCTTTGGACTCTCCGGATGTCGTGGCAGCCGCCGCGGATACGGCAGCGGCACCGCCGAGTGCGGCGGCGATCTCCGCTTCGCTGATCGCATCCAGCTCGTCCGCCATCTCCCCGCCGGCTCCGGCCGAAGGGGCTTCAGGCTCCTCCTCTTCGGCCTCTTCCGGTTCCTCTTCGGGCTCCTCCGCCTCGAACGTTTCGCCACTCTCCTCCTCCGCGGCAGAGACCTCCTCCTCGGCCTCTGTCACGAGTATCTCCTCTTCGAGGAGCGTTTCGACGGCGACGTCGCCCTCCATGCTCTGCGGTTCTCCCGTCTCTTCGAGAAGCTCTTTCACCTCCTGCACCTGCTCCTCGTCCAGAACGCCACCTTCCGCTTCAGAGAGTTCGGCGAGCTCCTCCTCCAGCCCGGCAAGATCCGTCTCCTCCTCCATCGGCTCGAGCTCCTCTTCCGACTCCGGGAGCTCGATGCCTTCAAGAAGCGCTTCGATATCCTCCTCTTCGGCGCTTTCGGGAAGCTCCTCTTCGCTCTCTTTCTCTTCCAGCCCCTCCACCTCTTCCAGCAGGGCCTCGAAATCGATCTCCTCCGTCTCCCCGGCTACCGGCTCCTGCGATGGCTCTTCCTGCGGCTGGGGAAGCTCCGGCTCCCCTTCGCCTTCGATCTCCTCCTGCGCCGGAGGCTTCTGTGTCTGCGCCTCCTCCTCTTCGAGCTCTTCGAGCAGACGATCGAAATCCTCCCCTTCAGGCTCTTCGGAGGGGCCCTCCTCCACTCTCTCCACTTCCGTCTCTTCGCCCCCCGCGGGCTCTTCATCCACACTCTCGAGCGCCGATTCGGAGAGATCCTCCTGTGGGGCGGAAGCCTCCTGCGGCTCCTCCTCCACGCTCTCCTCGCTCTCTTCGATCTCCTCGATCTCCGGGAGGAGCAGATCGTCTTTGATCTCCGAGAGCAGATCGACCATCTCGGTCGGGAGAAACGGCTTTTTCAGGTAGTAGTCGAACCCTTCGGCCCTCTCCTCCTCGTCGGCATAGATCAGGCATGTCTTGCGTGCGCCGCTGCGCTCTTTGAGCGCCCGCAGGTCGATCTCGTCGAGCTTGGCGTCGTCGATGAAAAGGATGTCGTACGGCCCCTCCTCCATCTCTTCGGCAAAAGGGGTCTCCACGACGTCAAAACCGGACTTCTGGGCACTGAGACCGGCGAGTTTCGAAACGACTGGATTCTGGTTGATCAGGAGCATGCGCATATCTCAAACCTTTGGAGTGGAGTTGGCGACGGACGCGGCGCGCGAAACGTCAATCGTTTATATTGTATAATCTACATCATTTATTTTTGCTTTAGGGTCTTCCCCGGCTTCGAGAGGAAACTTCATGCGAACGCTCAGAACGCTGCTGCTGCTCTTTTTCGTCACCGTATCGGCCTTCGGGGACGGGACGAAGATCCGGACATACGTTCTTCCGTACGATGCGAAGCCTGCACTCCGAAAGATGCTCAAAACGATCGACTCCGCCACCTTCAGGATCGATGCGGCGATCTACAGCTTCACCCACAAAAAGATTGCGGAGCGCCTGGCGAGAGCCGCCCGCCGCGGCGTGAAGGTCCGGATCATCTTCGACGAAGAGTCGAACCGAAACAACCCTCGCAGCCGTATCGGGTATCTCGCGAAATTCCGCAACGTCGAGACCCTCCTGCTCCATGCAAACGAGCGGAAAAGGCGTTCCAAAAAGGGTCTGATGCATATGAAAGTGCTGATCGTCGACCACCGGCACACCGTTTTCGGATCGGCCAACTGGACCTACTCCGCGTTCGGGAAAAACTACGAAATTTTGGCCTTCGTCGACGACTACGGAGAAGCCAAAAGGGCGATACGCGCACTCGACGAGATGGCAAAGAGCGCCAAACCCTACTGAATCCACCGCCCCAGAACCCTCATCGCCGAGAGAAACTCCTCCCTGAAGATCATCATCATCGCCCCCAGCACGGCGATCCAGACCGCCATCGAAAGGGCGATCTTGATCGGAAAACCGACGACCAGCAGGTTGAACTGGGGCATCGTCTTCATCAACATTCCGAAGATGATATCCGAAAGGAGCGACAGGGCGATGATCGGAAAGGCGAGCGAAAACCCCATCACGAAAAGGTGGGCCATCGCGTTGATGACATAGTCGAATATCTCGTGACTGAGAACGAACCCCCCAAGCGGTGCCGCCTTGATCGCATCGACCATCCAGACCAGTATGATATGGTGGCCGTTGAACGCCAGCAGCACCACCATCGCCACCAGCAGCAGGAACTGGCTCACGAGCGGCGACTGGATCTGGCTCTGCGGATCGATCACGCTGGCGAGCGAAAATCCCATGACGAACGCGATCTGCTCCCCCGCGTAGGAGAGGATACCGAAGACGATGTTCAGCGCCACCCCGGCGATGAGCCCCATGAGCACCTCCGAGAGGATCGCGACAAAGAGCATGCCGTACCCCTCCGGCTCGGGGGTGACGGGCACCACGGGAAAAAGGACCAGCGTCAGGTAGAAGGCGAAAGCCGCCTTGATCTGCGGGGAGATCGACATATGGTTGAAGAAGGGCAGAAAGACGAAGAGTGTCGAGAGGCGGACGAAAAGGAGCAGAAAGGTGTAGATGTGGTCGGGCTGGAGCAGAGCGTACCAGCTCACCGCACCCGCTCCAGCCTCGCATGATCCAGACGGTAGACCCTGTCGCAGCTGTTGGCGATCCGTTCGTCGTGGGTCACCAGAAAGAGGGCGCCACGTACCTTCTCGATATGTTCGAAGACGGCATCCATGGCGATATGGGCCGTCTCGTCGTCGAGATTTCCCGTCGGCTCGTCGGCGAATATGAGTCTCGGCCTTTTCGACAGTACCCTCGCGATCGAAACCCGCTGCTGCTGGCCGCCCGAAAGCTCCGTGACCCGCTTTTGCATCAACCGCTCGATACCGAGTCTCTCAAGAAGAGCCCTGTCCGGCTCCGTCCCGCTCAACAGGGTGGCGATCTCGATATTCTCCGCACCGCTCATCCCTTTGAAGAGGTAGTGGAACTGAAAGATGATCCCGATCTCGTAGCGGCGGATCGCAAGCTGCTCTTTCGGGGTGAGCGAGTAGATATCCGAGTCGAGCAGCCGGACGGTGCCCTTCTGCGGCTTCAGAAGTGTCGCCAGAATGTGCAGCAGGGTCGACTTGCCGCTTCCGCTGACACCGATGACGGCGACTTTCTCGTTTTCTCGGATCGTCAGGTCGATATGGTCGAAGAGGGGATAGTCGAACGCGTGGGAGAGCTCTTCTGCGCGAAGCAGTTCCACCCCGCCCGGGGAGGGCGAGACGGAGGGGTCGGAGGGGTGCATGGAAGATCAGCCGCCCATCTGAGCGGCGACCTCCGCCGCGAAATCTTCCTCTTTCTTTTCGATCCCTTCACCGAGTTCGAACCGGATGAACTCGACGATTTTGGCGCTGCCGCCGGCCGCTTTGGCCGCCTCGTCGAGCACCTGGCCGACACTCTTCTTGTCGTCCATGACGAAGGGCTGGTTGACCAGCGTGTTGTCTTTGAGATAGCGCTTGATCTTTCCGGGGATGATCTTCTCCCAGATCGCCTCGGGCTTGCCCTCTTTCTTGAGCTGCTCTTTGGCGATCTCCTCCTCCTTGGCAAGCACCTCGGCCGGAACCGACTCCTCGTCGAGGTAGGCCGGATTCATCGCGGCGATGTGCATCGCGATATTTTTGAGAACGGGGCGGATCGCTTCACAGGTCTTGTCGCTGTCGCATTTGGCGGCGACCAGGACGCCCACCTTCCCGTTTCCGTGGATGTAGCCTTCGACGGTTCCCTTTTCGCCCGCATCGATCGTGACGAAGCGGCGCATGACGATGTTCTCGCCGATTTTCGCGATCTCGCCCTTGAGATACTCCTCGAACGTCGTGCCGTCGATCTCGGTCTGGAGCAGATCTTCGACCGTCGTCGCCGTCGAGCAGTGGACGTGGCGGGTCGCCTTCTTCAAAAGCGCCCTGAAGTTGTCGTTCTGGGCGACGAAGTCGGTCTCGCTGTTGATCTCGGCGATCGTACCCTTGCGGTGGTCGTCGCTGATCTCGATGCTGATCGCACCCTCGCTCGCGACACGTCCCGCTTTTTTCGCGGCGCTGCTGAGACCCTTCTTGCGGAGCCACTCGACCGCCGCATCCATATCTCCGCCCGTTTCGGTGAGCGCCTTCTTGCAATCCATCATCCCCGCGCCGGTCATCTGGCGCAGTTCCTTGACCATCGCTGCCGTGACTGCCATGGTTACTCTCCTTTCCCTTCGGTGGCTTCGGCCGCCTCTTCGGCGCCCTCCGCTTCACCCTCCGCAACCGCCTCTTCCGTGACGGCCGCCATCTCCTCTTCGGTCACCTGCTCCTCCTCTTCGGCCTCCTGGGCCGCGAGTTCGCGCCCCTCGATGATCGCGTCGGCGATCTCGCGGCAAAAAAGCTGGATCGAGCGGATCGCATCGTCGTTGCCCGGAATCGGGAAGTCGATGATGTCCGGATCGCAGTTGGTATCCAGCGGTGCGATGACGGGGATTCCGAGGCGGCGGGCCTCCTTGATCGCGATGCGCTCTTTGACCGCGTCGATCACGAAGAGGTAGTCGGGCAGGTTTTTCATGTTGCGAATCCCGCCGAGGTAGTTTTCGAGCTTCTCTTTCTTGCGCTTGAGCATCAGCGCCTCTTTCTTGGTCAGAAGCTCCATCTTTCCGCTCTCTTCCATCTCCTCGATCACCTCGAGTTTGCGGATCGATTTGCGGATCGTCTGGTAGTTGGTCAGCATACCGCCGAGCCAGCGCGTCTGAACGTAGGGCATGCCGCAGCGCTGGGCGTGCTCGACGATCGCGTTGCGCGCCTGCTTCTTCGTTCCGACGAACATGACGGTCTTACCTTCCGCGGCGGCGTCGCGAACGACGTTGTAGGTGTAGCGGAAGTAGCGGAGCGTCTTCTGCAGGTCGATAATGTGAATGTTCTTTCGTACGCCGAAGATGAACTTCTTCATCTTCGGGTTCCAACGACGTGTCTGGTGTCCGAAGTGCATACCGCACTCGAGCAGGTCCTTCATGGTGACCATGGGTTCTCCTTGGGTAGATTTTCTTCTGTGCCATATGGCCAGGTTTGATCCTCTGTGCCCATCAACGCTTTCGCGCAACCTGTCAAGGATTGACACATGTGAGGTTTCCCTTTTACGGAAAAAGGGAGTGCAATGATACTAAAACGGAGCTGAATTTCAGCTTTCTTTTATGCCTCCTCCATCCACCTTCGCACCGAGGGGAGATACTTGACATCTTCGCCTTTGATGTGGTCGAGCCACCACCCCTTCAGCCTCTTGAGGAGTTCGAGAGGTTCGTTGAACCGCTCGACGGACGCTCTAAGCTCCCGCAGCTCGTTCAAAAAGCGCTCGTGCGCCTCGGCGTGGGACTCCCGCTCCTCATACCCGGCCGCCTCCATCAACTCCTCCTCGACGACGAAGTGGATCTTGAAAAAGTGCTCCAGCATCTCTAGCATCCTCAA
>Ga0256914_1000704_pt1 | contig 32540 bp, 23 predicted proteins | sample HulkmetaG_FD_191571 | JGI IMG/M metagenome (GOLD analysis project Ga0256914, IMG submission 191571) | Hydrothermal chimney microbial communities from Main Endeavour vent field at the Juan de Fuca Ridge, Pacific Ocean - Hulk | ecosystem: Environmental > Aquatic > Marine > Hydrothermal vents ... | reverse complement strand
CGGTTGGTATTTATGATGTTACCGGCCGGCTGGTAAACACGCTGTTTGCCGGTGAGTTGCGCAAGGGCGTTTACACCTATCATTGGAACGGTAAAAACAGTCAGGGACAAACGGTGCCATCCGGAATCTACTTCGCCTCTTTGCGTAGCGGCCAAACGACAAAATCGATTAAAATGATGCTCATCAAATAGAGTATCGCTCTAAAACAAAAAGGCCCCTTTTACGGGGCCTTTTTTGTTTTGTAAAATGGAGGGTGATTAGTGCCCGAAATTCTTAACGCAAAAAATCTCCTGCAAGCCGATTGAGGGGATTTTGGTTGTAAAAGCTTTTGCGACATAACAGATTGATTTTACGTACCAGAGTTTGATTCCCGACCGGCACGCGGAAAAATAAATCCCGCCCTTTGTTGGGAGCTTTTACTTTAAAAGTACAGACCACACATCATGCATGCGGTTGTGCCGCAGGATGAATTCCTCGCCGTTTTTTACGCGGACCTTAAAATAATCGTAGGTAGGACGCCCGGCGATGGGGCTGGCCTCGTACCAGCGGTCAATAATCTCTTCTACGGAATAGCGCATGCCCATGTATTCGAAACTGAGCGGACGTTCGGCCGGTTTGTACCCATCGTAAGTGGTTACGTGCGTCACCTCGAAAATCATGGCTTCACCTTTCATGCTTTTAAATTAGGCCTTTCCGCTGCCCAAAGCAAACGGGAAAATGATAATTCGCCCTCGGAACTGTTCCCGAAAATCTTTCTTGATCTTTTTTGCTTTGCATTGTTCAGGTATTTAAATTCCAATACGCTCGAATGGAACACACACTCCGCAAGGGAGTTTGAATATTTTTTAAAGGTAAAGAAAGGAGATCGTATCATGTTAAACAAAATCGCTGTTATCGGTGGGGGAAACATCGGAGGTGTTTTAGTTGCCGAAATCGTGAAACGCCGCCTGGCGCGGGAAGTGGCCCTGGTTGACGTCAAAGAACCGGACCTGGCCAAAGGTAAATGTTTGGACATTGCCGAAGGAACACCCATTATTCAATCCGACGTAAAAACAAGCGGTTCCAAAACTTACGAAGTTATTAAGGATGCCGAACTGGTGATCAATACTGCCGGTGTGCCGCGTACCGTCCGTCCGGATGGCACTATTCCCACGCGTGAAGAATTGTTAACGACCAATTTGAAGATCACCGATTTTGTGAGCGAAGGAATTAAAACCTATTGTCCGGATGCCATGATTATTTCCATTGCCAATCCTCTGGATGCCATTGTTTACCGTTTGAATATGAATTTGCAACCGCCGCGCAACAAGCTGGTAGGTATGGCCGGTGTGCTGGATTCCGCACGCTATCGCTATTTTGTGGCCGAAGAAGCCGGTGTGAGTGTTGAAAACGTAGAAGCGCTGGTTATGGGCGGCCACGGCGATTCGATGGTACCCATTCGTTCGGCCTGCCGCATTGCCGGAATGCCGGTCGAAAAATTCATTTCCGAAGAACGCCTGGAAGCCATCGAAAATCGTACGCGCAAAGCGGGCGGCGAAGTGGTGAGTTTGCTGGGAACGGGTTCGGCTTTTGTTTCTCCGGCCTGGAGCGCTCTGGAAATGGCCGAAGCGGTCATTTTTGACAAAAAGAAGATCATCGCTGCCAGCGCCTTGTTGCAGGGCGAATACGGTGTTGAAGGCGTGTTTATCGGTGTACCGGTCATTATGGGTAAAGGCGGTGTGGAAAAAATCATCGAAATCGATTTGACCGATCGGGAACGCGAGCTCTTCATGAAATCGGTAGAAGCCGTTCGCAAAACCACTAAAGAAGTCGATGAAATTTTAAGCAAATAATTCGTTTGATTTTTAAGGACGCTCCGCCGGGGCGTCCTTTTTTGATTGGGCATGCTAAAAATCAGGAGGCAAGCCATGGGAAAATTAACGTATTTAAGTCATTCTGCCTGGCTCATCGAAAGCGGAGCACACACCATTGCCATCGATCCGTTTCTGGAAGGTAACCCGATGGCGCCGCTTAAACCGGCCGATGTGAAAGCCGATTTCATCGTCGTTACGCATGCGCATGGCGACCATTTGGGCGATTCTGTCCCCATTGCCAAAGCATCGAACGGAACGATCATTTCCAACTTCGAAATTGTAAATTACGTGACCGCGCAGGGGGCAAACGGCCATCCCATGCACATTGGCGGTGCGCATGAATTCCCTTTCGGCAAGGTGAAACTGACGCCGGCCTGGCACGGTTCTTCTTTCCCGGACGGGAGTTATGGAGGCACTCCGGCGGGTGTGGTGCTTACGGTAGAAGGAAAGAACATTTACCACACCGGTGATACCGGGCTGTTCCTCGACATGCAACTCATCGGTGAGATGACGCCTATTGATATTTTTTTGGTGAATATCGGCGATAATTTTACGATGGGTATTGACGATGCGGTTAAAGCCGTGGAATTGGTTAAACCCAAGCTGACCATTCCCATGCACTACAAAACCTTTGATGTGATTGATGTGGATCCGCAGGAATTTGTGGACAAGGTAAAGGCCAAAGGATTTGATGTGAAACTGCTGGGCATCGGAGAAAGCATTGAATTTTAAGGCGTAAATTTTTATTTTGCCGATCCGGGCGTCGCTTTTTGACGGCCCGGATTTTTTATTTACGGTCGGTCAAAGGGAAAAGCATGACAGAAGAGCAGTTGCAGCAATTGTGCCGGGAAGTCCATCAGGCGCTTTTTGAGAAAAAAATACCGAAAATCAAAGTCGAATTTTCACCTTCCCGTTCGTTACGTCATACCATTTTTACCAAATGGGGAACCGTGCATGTTAAAATTTCTGAACTGCTGCGGGAAGCCCCGCCTTCCGTTTTAAAAGCATTGTGCGCTATTTTGTTTTTAAAGCTTTACCGGTTTAAAGTGGATCGCAAGTTGTACAAAGTTTACGCGGAATATTTAGAGGCCCATCCGGAGTTTAAAAACAGCATTCGCCGCCGGGCGCCCAGTGCCAAATATACGGCGGTTGGCCAATATTTTGATCTTAACGAAATTTTTGATTCCGTGAATCAGGCGTATTTCAAAGGAGAACTGTCCCGACCTGTTTTGGGTTGGAGCTTGCGTAAGGCCTACCGACGTCTTGGCTTTTACAATCAAGAAAAAAATTTATTGGTTATCAGCCGCATTTTCGATTCCAAAAAGGTTCCGCGCAAGGTGGTGGAATATTTAATGTACCACGAAATGCTCCATATTGCCATTCCCACCGTTCACAATAACGGCAGAAGAACCATTCATGGGCGTTCGTTCCGTGAAAAAGAACGTCAGTTTCCGCAATATGATTTTATTCAGAAGTGGCTGACCAAGAATTTACGGAAGTTGTAAGAGGGTGTTCAGCCGTCCCTACGGCACGAGGGTAAAGTGGGGGCGATACCCGCCAACGAATTGGCGGGTTAATCACGGTGCATCCCTGCGGGATGCTTTCCACAACGGAGTAGACCTTCGGGAATGGGAGCCACTTCGTGGTGGCACGGAGGAAGGAAAAAGGAAAAAGGAAAAAAGAAAAAGGAATTAGGGAAAGGCGGCCGGTTCCGGGTGGCACCGCGCCCGAGAGGGAATTAAAAATTACGAATTATGAATTATCCGTAGGATGCCCTGGCAAAAATTACGAATTGGAGCCCGAAATTGGCATGCTTTCCCTTACACCCTTAACCCTTCACCAAATCTCATCCTGCCACGTTTCTGCCTTTGCCCGCAGCCTTTCTCCATTCGAGAATGTACTCAATCGTTCAATAATGCTTTCTTCTCCCTTTACACGGTTGTAATTTTTGCGAAAGCCTAACTTTCGCTTGAATTGGCAAAGTGAATTTAGTATTTTTAACGACTTGTAGTAAGAAAATGCCTTAAATGAATTATTGACCTTTCAAAAAGGAGGCACAAGTGAAAGTTTTTCAAACGGATCACATTCGCAACGTTGGATTAGGAGGGCATGGCGGCAGCGGTAAAACCATTTTGTTTGAATCGCTTCTCTATAATCTGAAAGAAATTAATCGCATCGGGTCGGTAGAACAGGGAAGCACGGTTTCCGATTACAATCCCGATGAGATCGAGCGCCAGATTTCCATCAGCGCTTCGCTGGGGCATGGCGTATGGAAAGATCATAAAATCAATATCATCGACACGCCGGGTTATTCCGACTTTTTTGGTGAAGTAGTCGGGGCTATGCGTGTGGTCGATACTATGTTTGTGGTGGTTTCGGCGGCGTCCGGTGTGGAAGTTGGCACCGAGCAGGTGTGGGCCGAAGCAGCCAAACAAAATGTACCACGTTTTATTGTGATTAATAAGCTGGATCGTGAAAATCTCGATTTTGACAATGTGGTCGAAGGTCTGGTGGAAAGTTTCGGCCATCAGGTGGTGCTGGCCCAATTCCCGGTGGAAACCGGCCCCAACTTCGACAGCATTATCGATTTATTCCGCATGAAGATGCTGAAGTTCGCCAAAGATGGCAGCGGCAATTACACCGAAGAAGACATTCCCGCCGATTTGCAGGAAAAAGCCAATGACTTGCATTTGAAGTTGGTGGAAGCCGTGGCCGAAAGCGACGATACGCTTATGGAAAAATATTTTGAAGCGGGCGAACTGAGCGAAGATGAGTTTAAGTCGGGCTTGAAAAAGGCGGTGGCCGCCGATGCGATTTTCCCCATTTTTTGTACATCGGCATTGAACAACATTGGCGTTAAACGCTTGCTGGATATTATCGTTAATTTCGTACCGGCTCCCAATGAACGCGGCGAGGTTAAAACCGAAGACGGTCAGGCCATTAAGGTGGATGTAAATGGCCCCACGGCGGCGCTCATCTTTAAAACCGTTTCGGAACAGCACATGGGCGAATTGTCCTTCTTTAAAGTCTTTTCCGGAACGCTCAAAACCGGACAGGATGTGATTAATACCCGCGATGGGCATCCGGAACGCATCGGGCAGATTTTTATTTTGAACGGTAAAAACAAAAAGAGTGTGGATGAAGTACCTGCCGGTGACATCGGCGCCGTGGTCAAGTTGAAAGCAACGCACACCGGTGATACCCTGTGTGAAAAAGGCGCCAATATTAAATTCCCGAAGATTGAGTTCCCCGAACCGATCATTCGTACGGCCATTAAGCCCAAGGCCAAAGGCGACGAAGAAAAGATCAGCAACGGTTTGCATTTGCTGCACGAAGAAGATCCGACTTTCCTCTATTACCAGGATGCGGAACTACATCAAACCATCGTTTCGGGTCAGGGCGAATTACACCTGCAGATCATTTTAAAACGTTTGCACCAAAAGTTTAATGTGGAAGTGGAAGAAGAAGAACCCAAAATTCCTTATCGCGAAACCATTCGCAAAACGGCGACGGCACAGGGCAAGTTTAAGAAACAGACCGGTGGACGCGGACAGTACGGTGATTGTCATTTGCGGTTGGAACCGATGGAACGCGGACAGGAATTCGAATTTCTGGATGAAATCGTTGGTGGTGTGATTCCCGGTAAATTCATCCCGGCCGTGGAAAAAGGTGTGCGCGAAACCATGGAAAAAGGCGTTTTGGCCGGTTATCCGGTGGTTGATGTACGCGTGGCTGTGTACGATGGTAGCTACCACACGGTGGACTCCTCGGAAATGGCTTTTAAAGTAGCCGCGGCCATGGCTTTTAAGAAGGCCTTCATGGATGCCAATCCGGTGCTGCTGGAACCGGTTTACAACATCGAAGTACGTGTGCCCGATGAATACATGGGCGACGTGATGGGCGATATCAGCAGTCGCCGCGGACGCATCATCGGCATGGACCGTGACGGCCGTTTTCAGGTGATTAAGGCCCAGGTGCCTCTGGCCGAATTGTACCGTTATTCGACGGCTTTGCGTTCCTTAACGCAGGGGCGCGGCATTCACAAACGTTCGTTCTCCCATTACGAAGAGGTTCCGCCGGACATCGCGCAAAAGATCATCGAAAAATCGAAACAGGAACAGGAAGAAAGTTGATTTAACGGTGTAACCATGAATCGATAATCATTTAAAAGCCCAATGCCCGTTAGGTGTTGGGCTTTATTATTGAAAAACAAACGAGGCAAAGAGCATGAAACATTTGTGGGCGCCCTGGCGCATGGAGTACATTTTGAATGAGATTGACAAACCCGGGGGATGTATTTTTTGTGAGTTTCCCAAGGCCAATGACGATGAAAAGTATCTGATTCCTTATCGCTCGGAGCATTGTTTTGTTATCATGAACAAATTTCCGTACAACAACGGCCACTTAATGGTGGTGCCCTACATGCACACGGGGAATTTTCTGGAATTACCGGCTGATGTTTTAACCGACCTGCAAACGACGATTCAAAAAGCTATCCGGGTAATGAACCACGTGATGCACCCCCATGCCTTTAATGTGGGAATGAATATCGGCCGGACGGCCGGGGCCGGTATTGACGAACACTTGCACTACCACATTGTACCCCGCTGGGACGGGGACACAAACTTTATGCCGGTCATTTCCGACACGAAAGTCGTTTCCGAAAGTTTGCAAGCCACGTTTAAAAAATTAAAGGCCGAGTTCCAACGCTTGTACGGAAAAAAATAGGGGAATCGCCATGTCGCTTCTTTTAAAAAATATTTCGCGTTTGTACACACCCGATGTGGCTGCAGGATATGGCCAGGTTGTGGAAAAGGAAAAGGTACACCTGTTGATCGAAGCCGGACGCATCGCCGCCATTTACGATTCGGAGCGCGAATTGCAGGGCATTCAGGCCGATGCACAATTGGACTTGTCCGGGAAAACGGTGCTGCCCGGTTTTATCGATGCGCATACCCATCCTGTTTTTTGGAAAACCCGGGAAGACGAATTTATCATGCGGGTACAGGGCAAAAGCTACGAAGAAATTGCCGCGGCCGGCGGGGGCATTCGCAACAGCGTGCGGGCGTTTCGTCAGGCAAGCAAAGAAGCGATTAAAGAAGTGACCAGGGAACGGATTCATCCGTTTCTCACCTTTGGGGTGACGACCATTGAGGCAAAAAGCGGGTACGGCCTTTCGACCGAAGATGAAATCAAAGCGCTGGAAATCATTAACGAATTGAATGCGGAACAGCCGCTGGATTTGGTGCCGACTTTTCTGGGAGCACACGAAGTGCCGGATGAATACCAGAACGATCGTCAAGCCTACGTGGATTTGGTTTGCAATGAGATGATTCCTTTAGTGGCTGAACGTAAATTAGCCAAATACTGCGATGTGTTCTGCGAAGAAGGTGTGTTTACCGTGGAAGAGAGCCGCAAAATTTTGACCACGGCGCAAAAATACGGGCTTGCAGCCCGTATTCATGCCGATGAGCTTTCGCCTTTTGGCGGGGCAGAACTGGCCGCAGAAATTGGGGCGGTAACGGCCGATCACCTGGTGCAAATTTCGGACGAAGGCATCCACGCACTGGCCGCAGCCAGTGTGATCCCCATCCTGTTGCCCGGTACCACTTTCTTCCTGGGCAAAGAGCGCTACGCTCCGGCACGCAAGATGATCGATGCCGGGTGCGAAGTAGCCATTTCTACGGATTTTAATCCGGGAAGCTCCACAACCCAGAACTTTCAACTGATGTGGACCATTGCTGCCTTAAAACTAAAGATGCTTCCGGAAGAGTTGCTCTGGGCCAGCACGTACATTCCGGCTAAATCTTTGGGCCTGCAAGACACATTGGGCAGCGTGGAAGTCGGCAAGCAGGCGGATTTGATCGTGCTGGATATCCCCAATCTTAATTACTTGCCCTATCACTATGGACTAAACCACACTTTGATGACTATTAAGGCCGGGAAGGTGGTGTATTCGGCTGTTTAGCATCAGCTTCTCGCATTGTTTCTTTGAAGCGCAAGGCGTCTTCGCGCATGGTCATGTTGTTAAACATGCAATAGGTTTCTGCCTCCGGGTTGGACAGAACAATGGCCTTTAGTCTCTGCAAATCGTCATTGGTGTACTGGTAGCGGTACATTTTTTCTCCCGGCGGCGCGCCGTGCAGGCGAAAATAACGCAGGCCTCTCGTCATGGGTAATTCTTTAAACGGATCAACACAGTGAATTAAATTCAGTTGCCGGCACAGGTGGGCGATGGTCTCTTTTTGCCAGTTCGCACGAAATTCGATAGCCAGGGAAAAATCATCCCGCTCGATAGATTCAAAAAAACGGATCAGGTTCTGAATGGTCTGCTCGCTTTCTTTAAAATTGGGCGGACATTGGAAGACGATAACCTTCGCTTGCAGAATACGCGCCAGTTGCAAAGTTTGCTGCCAGGCCCAATGCACCTCTTCCGTGGGCCTGAAATGCCCGAAACCCAACATTCGTTCTTTTTCCCAGCCCAATCGGGCCCGGCGGTATGTGGGAGAAAAATAACGATGAGTAATGCCCTGAAAAGCCTTCATCGTAAAGCGAAATCCTTCCGGGGCTTCCTCACGCCATCTTTGTACGGTTTTCGTCTGGGGAATGGTGTAAAAAGTCAGTTGAACTTCAATGGTGTCAAATTCTTCAAAATATTTTTTGCGGGCTGTGGGAAAGCCGCAACAACCAATGTGCAAATTTCCCATAATGTTCCTCCCTTTGCCAAAATTTAGTGATTTTTCGGCAAAAAACAATGGAGGCTTTCCTTGACTTTGTTCCGATTTTCGTTTAGTATCTGAATGATTCCGCCGGTTGCCTTGCAGAAAGGGGAAAACAATGCAACAAAACAATTCGCGAGACCTGAGTAGTGAATTTTTGCTGGCCGAACTGGATTGGTCGCCGGAAAAGCGCGATGAATCCATCCGGGTTGTGTACCGTTTCGTGGTAGAACATGCCCGGACAGCCATTCGCTGGTATCTCCGAAGAAATGCCAGGGTGCGCTCCTGCGCGAAATGTTTGCGGATCGGAGCTATCTTCCTGACTATGATCGCCGGCCTTATTCCTCTTTTGATCCAGATGTACCCAAAGTTGAAAATTTTTTCCGTTACCATTGGGCCGGCCTGGGCCTCGGTCGCTTTGGTTATTGCAGCAACCTTTGTAGCCTTCGATTCTTTTTTCGGCTATTCCCGATCGTGGATGCGTTTTATTACGGCCGTAATCAAAATTAAGTCTTTACTGGAAGAATTTGAAATCTCCTGGCAAACAAAATTAGCCGGTTTACACGAACATCCGATAAACGATGAACATACTCTGGAATTATTAGGAGCCTGTCAGTATTTTCTAACAGAGGTGAATCGGATTATTATTGAAGAAACCGAACAATGGAAGCAAGATTTTCAGTCGGCATTGAAAAAAATCGACGAGAGTACCAAACAAGTAAAATCCCGAAGCTGAGGTCAAAAATTCAATGGAGCAAAACGAAAGTACGGTAGCCATTATTGCCGGAGGCCAAAGCAGACGATTTGGCCGTCCCAAGTATCAGGCACAAATTGACGGGCGGCGTTTAATCGATTTTGCACTGGATGTGGCTCTGCAGGTATCTCCGGAAGTGCTCATTGTCTCCGGGCTGGATGCAATCAAAAACGAATTTGAATTTCCGGTTTTTGACGATGAATTTCCTCACTGTGGGCCTTTGGGGGGCATCCATGCGGCCTTAAAAAGGATGGGCAGCGAATGGTTGGCGGTGTTGCCGGTGGATATGCCGCTATTAAAGGCCGAAATTTACCACGAACTGTGGAAACATCGCCACGAAAAACGACCGGTGGTAGCAAAAACGTCAAAGGGGGTGGAACCGATGGTCTCTCTTTGGCCGCGTTCCGCACGAGATGCCATTGAGCACGCTTTGCAAACAAAGCAATTCAAAATTAATGATGTGCTTGGTGAGCTTGCTGCCATCGAAGTCCCATTTCCCCCGGAGGAATCCATTCATTTTTTTAATGTGAATTTCGAGGCGGATTTACGCTTGATTGCAAAAATTTTAGCGGAAAAAGGAAAATGAACGATCACTTGCCTGTTTTGCACATTGTCGGAGCCAAGAATTCTGGCAAAACGTTTTTGCTCCGCTGGCTAATTGAACAACTGACGGCCTGTGGATTGCACATTGGCGCTTTGAAACACAGCATGCACAACCACCCCATCGATAAACCCGGCAGCGATTCCGAAAAATTACGACAGGCGGGAGCAAATCCCACGGCCTTTTGGGCCAATGAAGGTTTGGCTGTGTTTTTTTCGCACCCGGAGGAAAATGAAGGGTGGGAAATCATTCGCCGAATTTTCTCGGGAGTGGACCTGCTTCTTATCGAATCATTTGGACGGGCCACAGGGCCCAAACTCGTGATTACCGATGGAACAGATCAGTGGCAGCAGTGGAGTCACGTCATTGCACTGGTCTCCGGGGGCCCGGTTCTGCCCTCGGCCGGGAAGTTTCCCATCTTCGGTAAAAATGATCCGCGCTTGCTGCAATTTGTTCTTGACTACTTTAACCTGAACTGCCCCTAAAAATAAAAAGCCCCGTCTTTCGACGGGGCGAACAGGGGTTGGCAGCCTAAGAGTTATTTGGTTTTAACCGAGATTTTTTTAGGCTTGGATTCCTCGGTTTTAGGCAAAGTGAGCGTTAAAACACCGTTTTTGTATTCGGCATCGATTTTTTCAACGTCGATGTCGTTCGGTAAATTGACACTGCGGGAAAATTTGCCGAAACGACGTTCACGACGGTAGAAGGTGCCTTCTTCTTCCGTGTGCTCTTCTTTTTTCTCACCACTAATGGTTAATACATTGTCTTTTATCTGAATGTCAATATCGTCCTTTTCCATGCCCGGTAACTCTACCGTAATGCGATAAGCATCTTTGGTTTCTTCGATATTCATCAGCGGCATTAAGCTGGTTACCGGTTCGCTTAAACGGGTATCCATGCTAAAGAAGTCTTCCAGCATACGATCGAATACATCGTTAACGCGCGTTAAACCTAACATTGGTTCCCATTTGACTAACATGGTTACCACCTCCTTTCATTGTTTGATTTTTTTCTGCGAATAAAAATACAAAACGCGTGCCAAAATATTTTATTTTGCTAACTTGTTGAAATTTAAAGAATTGTATGTTTTTCTTGGTTTGTGGAACAACTTTGTCAAATTGACAAAACGGGCTGAAGAAACTGCATAATGTGCCAATAGTAAAGATGGATGTGTAAATAATTTACCAGATCTTTAACTCGGGAGGTTCGATTTTTGTAAAATATTCCACGCGAATCGTCAGGGCCGTACGTTCCAGGCCGGAAATTTTAAACAGGCAGTCGAAGTAACGCGGCATGGTGCCGTATTTTTGCTTGAAAAGTTTTTCCAGCTTTTGCAATGTGCGGGGATTTGTCATGTAGTTCGATGCACTGCTCATGCCCGATTCGAAAAAGCTGACAAACAAGATGATCGTATTGTTTTTGGGCCCTGGTATTTTGCGCACCAAACAGTAATCACTGTGTTTAATTTCAGGAAAGCCTTTTAAAGTAAACGTGTGTAAGGAGTCGGCAATTTTTAGTGAAAATCGATTCTCTCCGGCCCCGAGTGTGACCCGATACAAAAAGTTGTTGAGCGCTTCGCGTAAAATGTAAAGATTGCGAAAAGAGCCTAAAAATAAAATATCGTTTTTAAGCAAATCGGCTGTTTTTATTTTGCTCGAATTTTCGAAACGCACGCTTGTTTTTTTGCAAAACAGGGGTAGTAATTTGTTTAAAGGAAGCAAACTTAAATGCGGCGTAAAAGTGTAAGGCGTTTGTATTAAATTTTTAGCGGATTGCTCCTGTGCTCTCAAACGTTCCAGGGCCGAATCGGAATTAATGTGATGGTAACGATGAATACCGAATTGCAGGTTCTCTGTATCAATAAAAAAATAATCGTCTCCCAAAACAACCAACAAAGGATTTTGGCTGGCGGTAAAATCACTCCACACGGCCGAGGTCAAAAAGCGGGCGTGTTGTTTTTGTTGTTTGTTCCCTCTTGGTTTTAACAGTAAATAGCCAATGCCAATGAGCAGCAAAAGAATAATGCCCGCAAGTATGTTTTGGGTCGTAAAAAATGAAGTGAAGCTATTCGATGATTTTTTGTGGGAAAAGGTAACGGCATAATGACCCGACGGAATAGCCAACCGTATTTTGTCGTGTTTGCCTTCGTCGGCGTAATACTTCTTTAATTTTTTGCGTAAATTGCTGATGTAAACACGCACAGTGGGATCTTCCGCAGGATTAAAGGAAGCATCCTTACCGAAAATTTCGATGGCAATATCGTATTCTTTTAAATTTTCGTTGTTAATGGAAGCGGTGACAAGATATTTGAGCAAATTTTGATACGTTTGTGAATTTCTGAAAGTTTTGCTTCCCAGGATTTTTTTGAGGACTTCTTTCTTTTCGGCATTACTAATCATAGAACTTCGATGTTCGTTATCAATTTGTAATAATTTAGGGATTAATAATAAGCGAAGCAAATAGGTTAACAAAGATGCGAAATCCTTGCGGTATGGCGCATGCCCTGCAAGTTTTAACAGTTAAATTACTGTTAAATTTACCGTAAATTACTTACCTGTGCAGAAAAAATTTCCTATTTTAGCTTGGCCTTAATTTATGGAGGAGCAGCAATGAAAAAAATTATTTTCCTGCCTTTTTTATTGTTTTTTCTTTTGAATATTTCCCCGGCTTATTCAAAAGATTCGGGTAATATCATCGGATATGTTTTTGACTCACAAACTTCCCAAGCGTTGCCAGGTGCCAATGTATATTTAAATGGTACTTCACTGGGAGCGCCCACCAGCGCCAGCGGCCGTTTCGAGATCGATGATGTCCCGGCCGGAACTTACACTTTGGTCGTTAATTATGTCGGATATCAGGAAAAACACCTTAAAATTAAAGTAGAACCCGGTAAAACTTTGAAGTTGGTCATCAAACTCGATTACACCAGTTTAACCGGAGAAACCATCGAAGTTACCGCTCAGGCCGAAGGGCAAATGCAAGCCATTAACCAGCAAATTAGTGCCAGTTCCATTAAAAACATCGTTTCGTCGGCCAAAATTCAGGAATTGCCCGAAGCCAATGCTGCCGAAGCGGTGGGACGCCTGCCGGGTATTTCCTTGAAAAGAGCCGGTGGCGAGGGCAATCGGGTGGTTATTCGCGGCTTGTCGCCCAAGTACAGTAAAATTCAGATTAATGGTGTTACCATGGCGGCAACCGGTTCCGGTGACCGCAGCAGCGATTTGAGCATGATTTCACCCTACATGTTGCAGGGAATTGTGGTCTCCAAAACCGCCATGCCCGATCAGGAAGCGGATCAGATCGGCGGTACGGTAAATTTTGTTATGAAAGAAGCTCCGGACAAACCGATGGTCAGCATCGTGGCCCAGGGCGGTTACAACGGCCTGCGTGAAACTTTGGGCGACTACAAATTTGTTTTGGGCGGAAGTCGCCGGTTTTGGGACAACAAATTCGGCGCATTGGCGCAAATTGATATCGAAAGAAGAAACCGCAGTGACAACTCCATGAATGCCGGGTACGAGTGGTTGGATTACGACAGTACCGGCATCGCCACAAGTTTGGCCTTAAAAGATGTGGGACGGATTATCAATCGTTACGGGGCTACGCTTGTGCTCGATTACAAAACGCAAAATACAAAAGTGATTTTCAGTAATTTTTACAGTGGCATTAATAAACACGTAAGCACGGTACAACAAAGCTACCTGCCCAATTCGCTAAGCGGAAATTTGAATTACAATGCCGCAGACGGTACTTACGATTCGTATGTGCTTACCAATTCGTTAAACTTGCAGCACAAAATCGGGAGTTATCAAATCGATACCCGTTTGTTCTATTCCGCCTCCGAAAGTAAACTGCCCGATCAATACGATATGTCGGCGACGGAAGAAAATGCTTTCGGTAATTGGGCCGTAGAAAAGAATCCGGTCATTCCCGATTCCATTCCTTCCAAGGCCATTGAACATCTGGAGAAAACCTACATCACCAATTTTGATATTGTGGACTCGTACACTAAAGAAGACGAACGTGGCGCGGAATTAAACATCAAAACGAATTACAATATTACGAATTTGATCCGTTTGAACTTGAAAGTGGGCGGAAAAGTCAAACGTAAAAATAAAAAGTACGATTACAACATGATCCGCCTGCCCAATTGGGGTGGCCGTGCACGGGCCCGCGAAGTGATGTACAACTACCTGTATCCCAAATTTCCCGAAGCATTCGAAGCCGCCGGATATGACAATCCCCGAGAAGGTGTGAACTTCCCGTATGCTCCGTTTATCGATCGAGATTACGATGTGGGCAAATTTATGAACGGCCAATTTACCATCGGCAATATTCCCGATGTGGATATCATGCGCGATGTAATCGATGAAATTTTACGACAATTGCCGCCAGGTACCGGTTTCGAATCGCCAAGTTTTTTTATTGCCACTCACGATTCCAAAATGAAAGATTACCACGGACATGAAAACTATTACGCCGGTTATGTGATGCCCACTTTTAAGATCGGTAAAAAAATATCGTTTATTCCCGGTTTGCGTTACGAACACAACAGAACCGAGTATTCGGCTGTCCGCGGCGATTACACCTCGAGCAAGTGGAATGAACCATGGGTAGAAGGAATTAATTATCACGATACCACCATTGTACGGAATAACGAATATTGGTTGCCCATGATTCATTTGAAATATCAGCTTCTGGATTGGTTCGACATCCGTTTAAGTTACACCAAAACCATTGCCCGGCCCAGTTATGCCCGCATTATTCCCAAATACACCATTTTCGAAAATAGCATTTCCTGGAACAATGCCTACCTAAAGCCGGAACGGGCAACCAATTATGACCTTTATTTTTCGTTGTACGGACAAAAAATCGGTCTGTTTACCATCGGTGGATTTTACAAAGAAATAAAGGATAAAATATTTTACAAATCGACCTTTTTGTACAACGACTCCGTGGCTGCGGCCTTCGATTTGCCGGGCTACGTAAAAGGACGCCAGTTGCACGGCTTTATTAACAACCCGAATCCGGCCGATTTGTACGGCTTCGAAACGGAATGGCAATCGAATTTCTGGTTTTTGCCCGGCGCATTGAAGGGGCTTGTGCTCACGGTTAATTACACCTATATCCATTCCGAAGCAAAATATCCCAGAACCGAACAGATCGTTAAGAATGTTCCTTTTCCTTTCCCGCACACAGAAGTTGTGGGGAATTTGGATACCACCTACACAGCCCGGTTGATCGATCAACCTTCCCATATCTTTAACCTGATGCTCGGTTACGATTACAAAGGTTTTTCTATTCGCGGATCGATGCAGTTCACCTCGGATGTTTTCCAGGCGACTAATTTTTACGAAGAGTTGCGTACCACAACACGGGCGCTTACCCTGTACGATTTGTCGATTCGTCAAAAATTGCCGCTTAAAGGACTGCAATTTTATTTGAACTGGAGCAATATCTCGGAACCCATCGAATACAGCGTTAAGCATTTGGGGAGCGATGATTATTACGCAGACAAGCATTTTTACGGCATGACCCTTGATGCCGGTTTGCGTTATTCGTTTTGAAATGAGTGCAATAAAAGATAAGTAAAACCAAAAAAAGAAAAGGAGGTGAACGTCAGATTCAGGAAAACGGAAAGGACCGCTTTCCGTGCGCAAGTAAATGGCAGGGGAGATAATCAACAAAAGTCAAATTTAACGAGGAGACCAAAATGAAGAAATTGTTAGTTCTTTTAACCGTATTTACGCTGGTTTGGGTAACCGGTGCCCTGGCGCAGTCCATAAAAGTGGTTCCGGCCCTTAAAGAAGACGGAACGGCTTATGTGAATTCGTTGATCAAAGAAATGGTGGAAGACACGCTGGCCGACGGATCCCAGGCACATGATATTTATGTTCTTAAAAAAGGTGCGGTCTACTTGCTTTCGCAAAAACTGATTTTTCACAACCCGATGACCATCATCGGCGAGGAACCCACGGCCGATTCCGCGATTGCACAAGTTACCCCGCAGCCCTGGGACAACGGACAATGTATTGGCCAGATAATTAATACCTATGCCGACCTGACGATTAAAAACGTCTATTTCCACGGCATTGCCACAAATAATACGGCACGTGTGGGCGGCAGTCTGATCGTAGCCAAAAAACCGAAACTACGCATCCATCTGGACGGCGTGGGTTGGGACTACATGGGCTGGTCGTCTTTACAGCTTAATCAGGACAGCTTGGTAGTGATTCTGGAAAACCTGCATGTGCGTAACAACACCCGTCCTTCTGGTGTGTACTGCCCCTGGACGATGAATTTCGGTCAGCACAATACCGACACGCTAATCGTGCGCAACTGTACCATTTTTAATCAACTGAGTTTCCTGTTCAAAGGGCGTTGGATGTATTTTAACTATCTGGAAATCGATCACAACACCATCGCGCAAACCGGCAAATGGCCACTGCACTACCATTGGTATCGCAACGCCAAAATTACCAACAACATTTTTTATGATGTGGATATGTGGGGCGATAAAGTCGTTGAGCGTCAGGGACAGGATCCCGATCTGGAAATGTTTGGAATCGTAAATGTGGATACCCTGCCGGGTAATGCGCCGGGCGATACGGTGCAAAGCGTTTACACCATTCCGGAAAATCAGAGACAACTTATTGTCAAAAACAACTGTTACTATTGGTCTCAGGATGTGTTGGATTATTACGCAACGCAAGATTCAGTACAATGCAATGTTTGGATGAATCCGCGGACCAAAGCCATGTTTGCCGATGACGAACATTATCCCGGCTTGATCGAAGAAAATACCTACAACATGGATCCGGGTTTTACCGAAACCGGCCCCAATGTGATTTTGGATTGGGTGAAAAACGCCCGGGCCGGTGGCACGGCTTATTTGGCTGGTTGGGAACCCGATAAGGAAACGATTCCCGACTACTACATGTTTGTGCTGGATTGGCCTTATCCGGAAGATTTGACCTATTCCGCATCCATGGTTTCGACCGATGGTTTCCACATTGGCGACCTGAACTGGTATCCAGACGAATTGGCCCAGTACACGGCGATTGAAAGTTACAAAACGCCGAATATTCCCAATCAAATTTCGTTGAAACAGAACTATCCCAATCCGTTCAATCCGACCACAAGCATTGAATACACCCTGAGCTCGGCAGATAATGTTACGCTGACCATTTACAATGCTCTGGGACAAAAAGTCAAAACACTGGTACAGGGCAAACAGGCAGCCGGAGACCATCTGGTAAGCTGGAACGGCCTGAACGAAGCCGGTACTCCGGTGCCCAGCGGTGTTTACTTTTACCGCCTGCAAACCAATCATGGTAGCAAGGTTCGCAAAATGATGTTGCTGAAATAAAGGGGTCATACAAATAAAATTAGGGGCGGCGCCTGGCGCTGTCCTTAATTTTAATTTGAAAGGATGCATGTTCATGGGAAGGAGACGGGAGCTTACGCCTCGTGAATCGTGGAAAGCCGTTAAGCTCAGTTTAACCAAAGCCGTAAAAAAAGCGGCGTTTGTCGCTTTACTCACGGGTGCTTTAAGCGTTACGGCCCTGGCGCAAAACAATGCCCCGCAGCACAAACCGTACAATGTGTTGTTTATTGCTGTTGATGACTTAAAGCCCATGTTGGGTTGTTACGGCGATTCCACCGTACTGTCTCCCCATATCGATCGTTTGGCCGAACAAGGTACCGTGTTCGAAAGCGCCTATTGCCAGCAGGCGGTTTGCGCGCCTTCGCGTGCAAGTGTGCTTACCGGTTGGCGTCCCGATAAAACCCAGGTTTGGGATTTAAAGACGCTCATCCGCGATAAAAATCCCGATGTCGTTACCCTGCCTCAATATTTTAAGCAGAACGGGTACGAAACCGCGGCCGTGGGCAAGGTGTTCGATCCCCGCTCCGTTGATGCCGGGCACGATTCGCTCTCCTGGTCGCTTCCTTACGTCAAGGTTTCGGCCAGCCGCTGGATTTACGCCACGGACAAGGTTTCGACCGAATGCGCCGATGCGCCGGAAAGCAAATTCGTAGACGGGAAAATTGCCAAGCGCGGTGTCGAACTTTTGGATGAGCTGAGCCAAAAAAACAAACCCTTCTTTTTGGCCGTGGGCTTTAAAAAACCGCATTTGCCGTTTGTGGCGCCAAAAACCTATTGGGATTGGTACCGGCGCGATCAATTTAGTCCCTGGCCTTTTCAGGAACATGCCAAATATGCCCCGGATTTTGCTTTTCAACCCGGATGGGAATTACGTAATAATTACGTGGATATCCCCAAGGAAGGGGAAATTCCCATTGATAAACAGTTGGAGCTGATTCACGGCTACCATGCCTGTGTTTCCTTTGTCGATGCGCAGGTGGGGAAAGTACTGGACGAGTTACAACGGCTCAACCTGCGGGACAGTACCATTGTTGTTTTGTGGGGTGACCACGGCTGGCATTTGGGCGACCATGCCATGTGGGCCAAACACACCAATTTCGAGCAGGCAACGCGCGCTCCGTTAATTATTTCCGTACCCGGCATGCCGGGCGCGCAAAAAAGCCGGGCGCTTGTGGAATTTGTCGATATGTTTCCCACATTGTGCGATTTAACCGGTTTGCCTGTCCCCGACAATTTGGCCGGCGTTAGTTTGCGACCCGTTTTGCAAGACACTCTGGCCACGGTTAAGCCCTTTGCGATCAGTCAGTTCCATCGTGTGGCACCGGGCAATATCAAGGTGGAAGGTTACGCGTTACGCAACCGGCGCTATCGTTACGTGGAATGGCTTAAAGATTACAAATTCGGCCATGTGTATGCCGATAGCAATATTGTAGCGCGTGAGTTGTACGATTATCAAACCGATCCGCTGGAAACCGTCAGTTTGGCCGATAGCTCTGCCTATCGGGAAATTGCAGAGCAATTGCACGCGCAACTGAAGTCCTTTCTTATTGCGCAATTAACGGAAACCGCTGTGGAATCGAAGCGGCAAATTAGGCCGCACTCATTAATTCTAAAGCAAAATTATCCCAACCCGTTCAACCCGACCACCACCATCGAATATGCGCTTCCGACCGCGGGTTACGTGCGGTTAACAATTTACAACGTGCTGGGAGAGAAGGTTGCGGATTTGGTCAAAGCGCGCAAGGCGGCCGGTTCCCATCGTGTTGTCTGGAACGGTTTGGATGCGGCCGGGCATCCGGTTTCGAGCGGGGTGTATTTTTACCGCTTGCGTTGCGGAAAATTCCGCGCCTCGCGGAAGATGGTTGTGTTTCGTTAATAAAACAAGTCCGGAAGTGAGAAAGTTATGGAGCAAATGACAAAACTCTCAGTGAAAGAATCGTGGCGCTCGGTTAAAGAAGCGCTGCAGAAGGCGCTTAAAAAGGTGGCCTGGCTGGCTTTACTTAACGGCGTATTGGCCACGGCTTCGCTGGCCCAAGGGGCAAGTAAGGCCGGGGAAAGCCACTACAATGTCCTGTTTATTGCCGTGGACGATTTGAAACCCATGTTGGGTTGTTACGGCGATTCCACCGTACTTTCGCCCAATATCGATCGTTTGGCCGAACAGGGCACGGCCTTCCAGAGCGCCTATTGCCAGCAGGCGGTTTGCGGCCCCTCGCGCGCCAGTTTGCTCACCGGCTGGCGGCCGGACAAAACCGAAGTGTGGGATTTGAAGACCTTGATTCGCGATCGTAATCCGAATGTGATTACATTGCCCGAGTATTTCAAACAACATGGCTACGAAACCGCTGCCGTAGGCAAGGTGTTTGATCCGCGCTCGGTGGATGACGGTCACGACAAAATTTCGTGGACCATTCCCTACACCAGGGTAAAAAACAACCGGTGGATTTTTGCCAAAAAGCGTGTTTCCACCGAAAATGCGGATGCGCCGGAAAACAGATTTGCCGATTTTAATATCGAAAAAGCCGGTGCGCACTTAATGGAATTGTTAAAGCAGAAAGGCAAACCCTTCTTTTTGGCAGTCGGATTTCACAAACCACATTTGCCTTTTGTAGCGCCCAAGAAATATTGGGACTTGTACCGCCGCGATCAATTTAGGCCCTGGCCCTTTCAGAAACATTCCAAATACGCGCCCGAATTTGCCTTTCAGCCGGGCTGGGAGCTGCGCCATTACACGGATATTCCGCCCAAAGGATTGGTTCCCATTCCCAAACAATTGGAACTCATTCATGGCTACCATGCCTGCGTTTCGTTTGTGGATGCGCAAATCGGCAGACTGCTGGATGCATTGCAAAAAGAGGGGCTGGAAAAAAACACCATCGTCATTTTGTGGGGCGACCACGGGTGGCATTTGGGCGACCATGCCATGTGGTGCAAACACAGTAATTTCGAACAGGCCACCCGGGCACCATTAATTATCGCCGCACCGAATATGCCCCAACATCAAAAGAGCAATGCGCTGGTGGAATTTGTTGATGTTTTTCCCACTTTGTGCGATTTGGCCGGACTGCCCGTACCCCAAAATTTGGACGGGGTAAGTTTGGTGCCGATCCTGAAAAATGCACAAAAAACGGTTAAACCCTTTGCCGTAAGTCAGTTTCATCGTATTGCACCCCACAAATTGAAAGTGGAAGGCTATGCCTTGCGTACCAAACGCTACCGCTATGTGGAATGGTTGAAAAATTACAAGTTTACCCATGTTTACGCAGACAGCGACATTGTGGCTCGTGAATTGTACGATTACCAAACCGATCCGCTGGAAACGGTTAGTGTGGCGGATAGTTCGGCCTATCGGGAAGTGGCCGAAAGATTGCACGCACAGTTAAAAGCATTTTTGAAGAAGCAGGCCGCAGAAATACGCGCGATGAAGGCGGAAACGGGAGGAAAAAGACATTAGAAGTAAATGCCAAAACGAAATACCGAATTTGAAGAGGAAGGTCAGTGGGATAGCACCGGGAAGTTTTCCTGCGAAGGCCAAAGGCAGGATGCCAAAAACAGTAAGGAGGTTTTTGGGGATGTACGCCGCATTGTACGGCCAATAAAAATCCGCCCGAGAAACCTTGAGATTTGAAAACAGGCATTCGTTGCCCCTTAACGTAAGGAAATTATTATGTTCGGAAAAGTATTAATATCAATAGCCGCTATTTTTCTTTTTTTAAACTTCGGATTTGCGCAACACGGTTCGCAGGTTGCGGCAGAAGACCACAGCCGCGTGAGCGCAATCGGAGAATCGATTCCGGTGCACCTAACGGATGCGGCCGCTACCGAATTTCGGAAAGCTCCGTACGCAATTTACTTCGGAACTAATACCGAATTTAAAATTTTTTGGCAATTGTACACCACCCGCGTGTGCACGTTGCGCTGGGGAACCACCACTTCCTATTCGGACGGCGAGGCAACTACCACGGAATACGGGAATTCCCATCAGCACGCCTATCTCATCACCGGTTTGACTCCGGCCACAAAGTACTATTATCAGGTTACGGCCGGTACTTCGCAGTTTTCGGGCTCATTTGTTACCGCCCCGCCGGATAATGCCGATTCAGTAAAATTTTTGGCATACGGCGATAACCGCTCCTACCCGGACAAGCACGATTTGGTGGCCGAAAAAATCATCGCTTTAATCGATTCGAGCCCGGGCTACCAAACCATCATTTTGAATGTGGGCGATTTGATTTACGATGGCGATAGCGAAAGCGATTGGGACGATGAAATATTTAATCCGCACTACACGAATATTCAAAAGGTGCTAAGCACGCTTGGCTATCAGGTCGCACGGGGAAATCACGAAGGCGAGGGCACGCTTTTCAAAAAATACTTTCCTTATCCCCACGTGGCCGACTTTTATTGGTCGTTTGATTACGGTCCGGCGCATTTTGCCGTGATCGATCAATACAGCGATTACAGCGTGGGTTCCGATCAATACAATTGGTTGGATCACGATCTGAATGCCACGGGGAAAAAATGGAAATTTATCGTCTTGCACAAGCCGGGCTGGAGCGCCGGCGGACACAGCAACTCGACGGATGTTCAGGAAATCATTCAGCCGTTGTGCGAAAAGTATGGCGTGCAAATCGTATTTGGCGGGCACAACCATTACTATTCGCGGGCGGTAGTCAACGGAGTAATGCACATTACCACAGGCGGGGGCGGCGCGCCGTTGTACGAACCGGATCCGAGTTATCCCAATATCGTGGCCACCTCGGAATCCTATCATTTCTGTAAAATAAACATTCAGGGAAATCATCTGGCATTTTCCGCGGTTTCAACCGGCGGAGCGGAAATCGATTCGTTTTTCATCACGTTAAAACCCAGTGGAATCGCGGATGTTTCGCTTCCTGATGGGTTTGCTCTGGAGCAAAATTATCCCAATCCCTTTAATCCCGTAACTACTATTCGTTACACCATTCCGTCTAACATTCGCCATGCGCGCATGACTACCCTGACCGTTTACGATCAATTGGGGCGTGTAGTGGCTGTTCCGGTTCACGAAAAACAAAAAGCCGGACAATACGCGTTACGTTTCGATGCTTCGCATCTGGCCAGCGGCGTGTACTATTATGTTTTGAAATCGGGGAACTTTGCGGATCGGAAGAAGATGCTTTTGATCCGGTAGAATTCCCGCAAAAAGCAATGTTTGGCAAAAACAAAGGAAGAAACAACGAGAAAATGAAAACAAATCCGCAAAAAATCAAAACCGTTCGCGCGATGCTTTTGCTGATGGTTTTTACCGTGCTGTTAATGCCCTCCGCATACGGATTGAAGGCGCAAGTCGATCCGTGGGAAATGGTGCGACGGATGGGGCGCGGCACGAATTTGGGCAATACGCTGGAGGCCAAATACGAAGGTAATTGGGCTGCCCCGGCGCAGGAATTTTATTTTGACGATTACAAGAATGTCGGCTACACCTGTGTGCGCATTCCCGTCCGCTGGGATGCCCATACGCAGGTCGATTCGCCCTACACGGTGGATTCCACCTGGATGGCGCGGGTGGAACAGGTGGCCGATTGGGCTTTGCAGCGCGGTTTGGTAACCATCATTAATACGCACCATGACGACTGGCTGTATGAGAATTTTCCGCAGAATCTGCCGCGTTTCGAGAGCATTTGGCGGCAAATTGCCGAGCATTTTAAGGACAAACCGGACAATCTGGTTTTCGAAATTATTAACGAACCCTATTTCGATTTGTCCAAAGAACAGGTGGACACCCTGAACCGCGTTATTTTGAAAATTATCCGCCAAACCAATCCCACACGCATTGTCATCATCACCGGTGGGGGAAAAAATTCCTATCAGGCGCCGCTGCAAATCGATCCGCCCGACGATCCGTACATCATGGCCTATTTCCATTATTACCGTCCGTTTTCGTTTACCCACGGTGACCAGATGACCTGGGGCACCACAGATGACAAGGCCACGATTCGCGCCAATTTTCAGGAAGTGGCCGATTGGTCGGTGCAGAATAATATTCCGATTTTGCTGGGGGAATTTGGGGTGGACTACGACAAAGATCGTGCCTCGCTTTTGTCCTGGTACCAAACTGTGGTTAACGAGGCGGTAGGCCACAAGTTTGCCTTTACTGTGTGGGATGCCGGGCCGTCTTCCAACAAGTTTGTGTATTACCGGCAAAAGAACAGTTGGGATGTCGACATCCTGAACATCCTGACCGGACAGGCTGCTTTCGGCGATTCGCTGCCGGTTTTACCGGCAATTTTGCAGGCCGAGAATTTTGACCGGGGTGCCCAAAACATTGCCTATTCTGATTTCGATTCGGTCAATACGCTCGGCTACTATCGCAACGACGCCGGTGTGGAAATTGATACTCTGCAGACCGGCGGATACGCCGTTTATTTTGATCATGCCGGTGAATGGACGGAGTACACTTTTCGGGTCGATTCGGCCGCGCATTATGTCGTAAAACTGTACGGTGGGGCAAATGGCAAAAGCGCTCGTGTTTCGTTGCGTTTTAACCGCCAAAGCGCGCCTGCGGTGTACACGTTGCCAGCAAAAAAGGCGGACGGTTCTTTTGCCTGCGTGCAGGATACGTTTGTTTGGGAGAAGGAGACAAATCAGGTTCGTCTGGCGGCTGTGGACAGCGGTATTTGGGTGGACAAAATGGAAATGGAATTGCTGCCGGAGCAGGCGGCCACGCAAAATTTGCTGAAAAATCCGGGTTTTGAAATGGGAAGCAATTTTTGGGTGGCCAACAATTGTACCATAACGGTGGTGGACTCTCCGGTTCATTCCGGCGAAAAAGCGCTTTTGGTGCATGAGCGAAAGGCCTTCTGGGCTGCGCCGCAGCAAAATATTACCGATTTGCTCAACCAAAAAGGGCCGGGTGTTTACACCTTGCGTGCCTTTGTGCGCGCCATTGCCGATACGGGTGTGTACGGCAAAGTAACGGTAATGCTCGACTACAACGGCGAAAAACACTACTTCGGCAATTCGGCCAGGTTAGATACCGCTTCCTGGACGGAGATTACCGCCCGGGTTACGTTGCAATGGCAGGGAACGCTGGATGCGGCCAAATTTTACGTGGAAACGCTCAAACCGTACAACGGCGATTTTTACGCGGACGATGCCTGCCTAACGCTTGATTCCGCTTTTACGGCCATCGGTGGTTCGTTAAGCGTTTTGGTGCCCACTACATTGCGCATTTCTAATTTCCCCAATCCATTCAATCCGCAAACGACCATTCGCTTTGACCTGCCTGCGGCAGGTAAGGTGCGGCTGGAAATTTTTGATGTACGGGGACGGAAAATACGAACGCTGCTCGATACGGCTATGCCTTCGGGCGTGCACAAAATTATTTGGAATGCCTGCGACAATCGCCATCGACCGGTAGCCTCGGGGATTTACTTTGCCCGTCTGCAGACGGGGCCCCGAGTCAAAATCCGTAAAATGATGCTCATTCGTTAACAGGCTAAAAACATGAATAGGAAGAAAGAGGAAAACATCGTGCAAAAAAGATTTTTACGCAAAGGTTGGTTTTTGATCGTTCTTTTGTTTTTAAGTTCGTTGCTTTGGGCTGCCTCCGAACCGGATTATTTGAATGCGGAACTGCCTACGGCCCGGCGGGTTAAGGATTTGTTGCGGCGTATGACACTGCAGGAAAAGGTTGCACAAATGTGTCAGTACGTGGGGTTGGAGCATCAACGCCAGGTAGCCAAAATGCACTTCGGCCCGGATGTCAATTCCGATGACGCACATGGTTTTTATCGTAATTTGAGTCCGAACGATGTGGCCAAGCTGACCGAACAGGGACTGATCGGTTCGTTTTTGCACGTGGTAACGCTCAAAGAAGCCAATCAATTGCAGGCTCTGGCCTTAAAAAGTCGGTTGAAAATTCCCTTGCTCATCGGCATCGATGCCATTCACGGTAACGGTTTGGTACGGGGAGCCACGGTGTACCCCACGCCTTTGACGCTGGCTTCGAGTTGGGATCCGCAGTTGCTGTACCAGGTTGGGCGGCAAACAGCCGAAGAAATGCGTGCGTTGGGCATGCAGTGGACCTTTACGCCCAATGTGGATGTGGCGCGTGATCCCCGCTGGGGCAGAGTGGGCGAAACATTTGGCGAAGATCCCTATTTGGTTTCCCGCATGGGCGTGGCCCTGGTCAAAGGATTGCAAGAAGGGCACAAAAACGCCGAGCAAAACGTGATTGCCTGTGCCAAGCATTTGGTTGGCGGTGGGCGTTCGGTAAACGGATTAAACGCCGCACCTACGGATGTTTCGCACGTGAGTTTGTACAATGTTTTCTTCCCTCCGTTTCAGGCGGTGGTGGATGCCGGTATTTACACCGTTATGGCCGCACACAACGAAATTGACGGCCTGCCCTGCCACGGCAATCATTTTTTATTAACCGACGTGCTGCGCAAACGTATGGGATTCAAAGGATTTGTGGTAAGCGACTGGATGGACATCGAACGCCTGTACGATTTGCACCATGTGGCGGCCAGCGTGGAAGATGCCTACCGCATTTCGGTTCTGGCTGGTGTGGACATGCACATGCACGGCCCAGGTTTTTTGCAAAAAACGGTGAATTTGGTCAAAGAGGGGAAAATTCCCGAAAGCCGTATTGACGAAGCGGTGGCGGCCATTCTAAAGGCCAAATTCGATTTGGGATTATTCGAGCATCCTTTTGTCGACACTAAGGTAGCCCAAAAAATCGTGTTCAACAAAGCGCATCGGCAAACGGCCCTTAATGCGGCCCGCGAATCGATCGTTTTGCTGAAAAACGACGGCCTACTGCCTTTGAATCCCGATTCGAAACAAAAGATATTCGTGACCGGCCCCGATGCGGACAATCAAACAATTTTGGGCGATTGGACGCATGCCCAGCCGGAAGATCATGTGGTGACTGTTAAAGAAGGTTTGCAATCCGTTGCTGCTGCGCATGCCCGGGTGAGCTATTTCGATTGCGGGCAGAACATCTGGCATCTTTCGCCCCAAAAAATAAATCGCGCCGCCGAGTTGGCCAAACAGGCCGATGTGAATGTGGTGGTGGTCGGCAGTAATTCGTTGCGTTATTTGAATGACCTGAAAACCAGCGGCGAAAATGTGGATCGCGCTCACATCGATTTGGCGGGTAAACAAGCGGAATTGGTAAAGAAAATTGCGGCTTCCGGCAAACCGTTGATCGTGGTTCTGATTAACAGCCGTCCGTTGGCCGATTCCTGGATTTCCGAACATGCCAACGCCATTCTGGAAGCCTGGGAGCCGGGGTGTTTTGGCGGACAGGCCGTGGCTGAGATTATTTTCGGCAAGGTGAATCCTTCGGGCAAACTGCCTATTACCATTCCCCGTAACGAGGGACAAATCCACATGCACTATGCACACAAACCGTCGGCCTATTTTCACAAATATTACGACGAAAAGGAAAGCCCTCTTTATCCCTTTGGGTTCGGGCTCAGTTACACCACTTTTGAGATTTCCGATCTGAAATCGGACAAAACCAAACTGAAAGCTTCCGACAAACTGAACGTTTCATTGACGGTTCGGAATACGGGAAAACGTGCGGGCAGCGAGGTGGTACAGCTTTATCTGCGTGATGAAGTCAGTTCGCTAACGCGACCGGTGCGCGAATTGAAACGTTTCGAAAAAGTACATTTAAATGCGGGAGAAAGCAAAACGGTGCACTTTACCTTAACGGCCAAAGATCTTGGCTTTTACGACGGTCAGGGAAATTACTTGCTGGAACCCGGCTGGTTTACGCTTATGGCGGGCAATTCGTCCGCGGATGCGCACATGTGTAAATTACGATTTGAACTGGTGAAATAAGTTTCGTCCGGCGTGCCGTAAGCAGCTTACGTTCGGATAGCGGAATCGCATGCGTTTGGCAGAACTCTGCGCGCAGAAGAATATTCGGGATCAATTTTGACGAAAGGAGATAAAAAAATGTCGCGTTCATGGAGCAGACGGTCTTTTTTGACATCGGTTGGCGCGGGATTGGTAACCGCCCCTTTACTTGGCATGGCGGCAAAAGGGAAATCACAACCTTTGGAAGCCTTGCAGCAAAAGAAAAATCAAAAACGGATGAATATTATTTTTATTTTGTCCGACGACCACCGCTACGATTTCATGAGTTTTATGGGCAATCCGCCGTTTTTGAAAACGCCCAACATGGATCGTATGGCCAGAGAAGGGGCTCATCTTAAAAATGCCTTTGTTTCCACATCGCTTTGCTCGCCCAGCCGGGCCACCATTTTAACAGGGTTGTACGCCCACAAACACAAAGTGGTGGACAATCAATCACCGGTAAAGGAAGATTTGATCTATTTTCCGCAGTATCTGCAAAAAGCGGGTTACAAAACAGCCTTTATGGGCAAATGGCACATGGGCGAAAAACAAGGCAACGACATGCCGCGCAAAGGCTTTGACAAGTGGATCAGTTTTAAAGGGCAGGGCCAATATTTTGATCCCGAATTGAATATCGACGGGAAACGTCTGCACAAAAAAGGATACATTACCAATATTTTAACGGATTACGCTTTGGATTGGGTAAAAGAACAAAAAGACAATCCGTTCTTTTTGTACCTGTCGCACAAAGCAGTGCACGCCATGTTCGAACCGGAACCCAAATACAAGGGTAAGTACGCAAACGAAAAGGTTCCTCATCCCAAAAGCATGGCCAATACGCCGGAAAATTATCGGGGCAAACCGCTTTGGGTTCGTTTGCAGCGCAATAGCTGGCATGGTGTGGATTACATGTACTACAATGAATACAGCTTTGACGATTATGTTCGCCGCTACTGCGAAACACTGTTAAGTTTGGACGACAGCATCGGCCGGATTCTGGATTATTTGAACAAATCGGGTTTGGCCGAAAACACGCTGGTGCTTTACATGGGCGATAACGGGTTGATGATGGGCGAACACGGACTGATCGACAAACGGCAAATGTACGAAGAATCCATCCGCGTGCCGTTACTGGCCTACGCGCCCGGTCTCATTAAACCCGGTACGGTGATCGATCCGATGGTGCAAAATATCGACATTGCGCCCACCATTTTGGATGCTGCCGGATTAAAAGCACCGGCCTACATGGACGGCATGTCCTTTTTACCCATGCTTAAGGGCGAACATCCCAAATGGCGCGACCGCATTTTTTACGAATATTACTGGGAGCGTGCCTTCCCCATGACGCCCACGGTTTTCGGCATTCGTACCGATCATTACAAATACATGTACTACTGGGGCGTTTGGGACACCGAAGAATTGTACGACATCAAAAACGATCCCAAAGAGATGAATAATTTAATTAACGATCCCAAGCATCAGGAATTGATTAAGGATTTGCGCAATCAGGTGTTTACCTGGCTGGAAACGACCGACGGTGACGAGATTCCGGTTAAGCGCAAAGGCGAATTCATTCGCGATGCACGCAATTGCAAAGTGGGCTGCGATTAACAGTCCGTGTGTAAAGTGACGGTAATCGGCAGGCAAGCCCGATGAGGTGTTGTCGGACCTGCCCGGCTTGTTTCATCTAAACAGAAGCGGAAAAATGGCAAAACGCAATTCGAAAGCGTGGCGACGCCCGCTTACCGTTCATTCCCTGGCGGAATACGGCGGTTTGGATTTCGACCCCCCGCAATCGGAATTCCGGGCCGCCGGCCCCTGGGAGTTGAGCTGGCAAATTTGGCTGTTAACGCCTTCAAAAAAAGAATCGCATCATCACGGATTCGTACGTATTCAAAAAGGCGCCCTTCGCAGCGACAGCACGTTTTTACTTTCCGTAGAGCAGCACATCATCGAACAGCACGGCATTACCCGGCAAAAAGCACAAATACGTTGCCGTAGCGATGCCGTGGCCACACCGCTTTGGTGGGAAAAACGCTTTGACGCACGTTTCCCGAAGATGAATCGGACTTACGCATCGGTCGGGTTCGAAAAAAAAGGGAGTTTGTCGGGCAGCCGTATTTTTGACGGTGCGTTGCAAAAAACGGTGGCACTACCGTTGAGCAGCAATTGGAGCTTGCTCGAGGCCTTGCAACGTTTGGCTGCAGGGGTAACGTCCGAAATGCCGCCGTTTACGCTGCTGGACGAATTGGAAAAGATAAAGGAAGAACAGCGCATTACCTTTGCCGGGCGACGCCAGATAGCCTTTGGTACAAAAGAAATATCGGTAAATTGTTACCGCCATGTGGGGCGGGCCATGCTGCCCTGGCGGTATTATTTTGATTTGCAGGGTCGATTGCTGATAGCCCTAAGCGGATTGCAAGCTTTGATTTTGAATCCGCAGGTGGAGGAAATTCAGCGAAAACGGTTAAAACGCCTGGGATGGGAAGGGTTCGAATGAGAGCAAAAAAAGGCATATCCCGACGTACGTTTTTGGATGTGAGTTTGAAAAGCGGGGCGGCTTTTGCCTTGCAGCCGCTCATGCACGGATTTGCCGGATCTGCCGTTTCCGAATCAAAACCAAATATTTTGTTTATCATTACCGATCAGCAAGGTTTGGAAACGCTATCCGCCTTGCAAAATCCGTTTGTGCACACTCCCAACGAAGACCGGTTGAAGAAGCGTGGCGTCACGTTTACGCGTTCGTACAGTGTCAATCCCGTGTGTTCTCCGGCCCGCAGCAGTATGTTTACCGGGCGCATGAGTTCTGAAACCGGCGTGGTGCACAACGGCTTGCCCATTCGTGCTGGCATTCCCAACCTGGGGCAGTGGCTGGCGCAGTTCGGTTACGAGACGGTTTATGTGGGTAAGTGGCATCTTCCCGATGGGTACGCAACGCGCATTCCCGGATTTAAAGTGTTGCCCGGCGGTATTTATCTGCGCGGCACCGTGGGTGATCGGACGGTTTCCATGGCCAGCGAGGCCTTTTTGCGTCATTACGAGGGGAAAAAGCCTTTTTTTATGGTGGCGTCGTTTTTGCAGCCCCACGATGTGTGCGGTTGGATTCGTCGTAATGCTCGTCCGCTGGAAACATGGCCTTTTCCGGAAATAGAAGCGGCACTTCCGCCCCTGCCGCCCAATTTTGATGCCCTGCTCAAGGAAGCCAAACGGGCAAAAATCGCTCGCATGCCGGAGTGGAACGAACGGAATTGGCGGTATTATTTGTGGAGCTACTACCGCATGGTGGAAGAAGCCGATCGTGAATTGGGGCGGGTGTTAGACGCGTTGGAGGCATCGCGTTTTGCGCGCAACACACTGGTTATCTTTACGTCGGATCACGGGGAGGGGCGTGCCCGGCATCGCACGGTGTTAAAGAATTTTTTGTACGAAGAGGCGGTTAATGTACCGCTTATTGTCTCTTTTCCGGGGCGCGTGGCGGAAAACAAAACGGACGAACGCCACCTGGTTTCCGGGGCGGACATTACGCCCACGGTGTGTGATTTTGCCGGGGTGCCTGCTCCGCCGAACCAGCGGGGGCTGAGTCTCAAACCGATTCTTACGGGTAAGGAGGTGCCGTGGCGCGAGTTTGTGGTTTCGGAAGTCATGCACGATTACGGACGCATGATTCGGACCGATCGGTTCAAATTGATCGCCTACCGCGACGATCCAGTCATTCAATTTTTCGATTTGAAAGCAGACCCCTGGGAGACGCACAATCTGGCCGGTGAGACTCGATACGCCGCACAACTGAAAGAACTTGTGCGCATGTTGGAGAGCTGGGAAAAGCGCCTGGATTTTGCACCCAATGCTCTGGGACCGTTTACGGTGCGCATGTAAAAAGTTTGAACATTCAAAGGAAGAAGAGAGGTAATTCATGCATTTGTCGCACCGATGGATTTTATTCGGTTTTGTCGTTCTGTTTTCTTGCAGCAGATCGCTGACTACCGTTTCGACATCGGTTCCGGAAAAGATTTGCCACAGTGGGATTCTAACACCCGATGATGCGGCAATTACCATTACCGGCGCCTTTTTCCTGGAGAAGAGTCCGCAGCGTGTGGTGATGAATCGTTTTACGGAAGAGGTGCTAAACAACGACAGTACATTCATGAATCCCGAAAAAGCACGCACGCAAGCCGGGGTGTGCATCTTTTTACGGACGAACAGCAGAAAAATCACTTTTCATTTTGAGCGACGCGATTCGTCGTTGCATCGCTATTCGCTTTTGGGCGTGTTCAGAAACGGAAAGTTGTTTAAGAAAGTTGCTGTCACAGCGGATAACGCTCCGGATTCCGTTGCGGTGGTCAATCCCGACCCAGGCGGAGAGTTGAGCGAATGGGAAGTGGTTTTGCCCGGATTTTACGGCCTGAATTTTACGGGCATCACGGTTGACAAAGGGAGCCGTTACGAAAAAACGGCGCCGCCGAGAACGGTTTACGTGGCCATCGGCAATTCCATTACGCACGGAACGGGACAGGCGGCCAGTTACCAGAGTTACCCCTACATTTTGGCGCGCAAAAAGAAATGGACGTTGTACAATTTGGCTGTGGGCGGTTCGCGCACGTCGTGGCCTGTGGCCACATTACTCAAAGGAAAGAAGGTGGATGTGATTACCGTATTGTGGGGCTACAACGACTGGAATGCCGGATTTACCAAGGAACAGGAACGCACGTATTACCGGCGTTTGGTGGAAGAACTTTTGAAGGCACAACCCGAAGCAAAGATTTATTGTATTACGCCTACGTTTACCTATCGTACCAAGCCCAAAAGCGGTGAGCTTTCGTTGGATGATTTGCGGGCGGTACAGACGGAAGTGGTTGGCGCGTTTCGCAAAAAGGGATTTGATAATTTAAGGTTGATTCGCGGCGAGTCCATTACGGATAGCACGTATTTAAAACCCAAGGGCAGCCGGGACGTGGTGCATTTTACGGTGGAAGGGGCGGCCAAGTTTGCCGGGCAGTTGGAGAGATTGGTACGAGAATAGGAGAGATGAAGTAGGGGCATGAATTAAAAGATAAACACATAATCAATCAAAAAATCGGGATGAGTATAATGAGTCGTAAACAGATTACCCGTCGTACGTTTTTAAAACAATCGGCATTAACCGCATTAAGTGGTTCATTACTTGTGTCTTCGTTTCTGAAGGCTGCCGGCGGCAGCAAGCGTCCGCCGAACATCATCTTTTTTATTACCGATGATATGTACCCGGACATGCTCAATTTTTTACCGGAAGGTCGCGGGAAGAATTTGACACCCAATATCGATCGCCTGGCCCGTGAAGGTACGATTATGATGAATCAATATGTCAGTTCACCGGTGTGCACGCCCAGTCGCT
>Ga0256914_1000703_pt1 | contig 32547 bp, 30 predicted proteins | sample HulkmetaG_FD_191571 | JGI IMG/M metagenome (GOLD analysis project Ga0256914, IMG submission 191571) | Hydrothermal chimney microbial communities from Main Endeavour vent field at the Juan de Fuca Ridge, Pacific Ocean - Hulk | ecosystem: Environmental > Aquatic > Marine > Hydrothermal vents ... | reverse complement strand
CATAAGCCGAAAAGATGCACTTGAGGCCATATCCCGGGGAATGATAAAGGGAGGGATGATCCCAAAGGTAAAGTGTTGTATAGAGGCCCTGGAGGATGGGGTGGAGAAGACCCATATAATAGATGGCAGGATAGAAAATTCCATTATCCTGGAATTGTTTACAAAGGCAGGGATTGGAACAGAGATTGTACTTTAGTATGGTGGAGGTGAAAGGCGTGGCTGGTGGGAGAAAGGAGATACACGGCCTTGTTGAGAGGATGAAGACACTGGTGGAGAGGTGCGGAGGCTTTAGCTTTATGGAGGTGTGTGGCACCCATACTGTGGCCATATTTCAGAGCGGTTTGAGGAGTCTTTTCCCTGAGGGGCTAAGACATATCTCAGGACCTGGGTGTCCAGTATGCGTGACCCATGCTAGAGATATCTCTCTTGGGATGGAGCTGGTGAGAGGGGAGGGGATAGTGCTGGCAACATTTGGGGATATGATGAGGGTCCCAGATGCACAGGGAATGAGTTTAAAGATGTTGCGAGCAAAAGGGGCAAGGGTACATGTGTGTTATTCCCCTCTGGATGCCCTGGACCTGGCCCAGAGAGAACCAGGAGTGGAGGTGGTGTTCTGGGGAATAGGTTTTGAGACCACCTCCCCCACCGTGGCTGCCACCATAAAGGAGGCCCAACAGCGGGGTGTAAGCAACTTTTCCGTACTCCCTGCCCACAAGTTAATCCCCCCTGCCCTTGATTTTCTCCTCTCCTCCGGGGTGGAGGTGGACGGTTTGCTGCTTCCTGGACATGTCTCCACAGTGATTGGGGTAGATGTGTATGGTTTTATACCTCACAAATATGGAGTCCCAGCAGTTATCTCTGGGTTTGAACCCTTGGATATTGCCATGTCCATCTGCAGACTTATGGAGATGAAATTGTCTGGCAGGGTAGAGGTGTTTAACCAGTATACAAGGGCAGTTAAGAGAAATGGGAATCCCAGGGCAAGGGCCCTGCTGGAGGAGGTCTTTGAGAGAGACGATGCCCTGTGGAGGGGCATTGGGATAATCAAGGGAAGTGGACTGAGGATAAGGGATAGCTACTCAGCCATGGATGCCTTAAAGAGGTTTAACCCAAAGGGCAGTGACATATCTGATCCCCCTGGATGCAGGTGTGGAGAGGTACTTCAGGGAAAGATAACACCGCCCATGTGTCCCCTCTTTAAGAAGAGGTGCACCCCTATGAGCCCTGTGGGCCCCTGTATGGTCTCCACTGAGGGAAGTTGTGCCGCCTATTATAAATATGGAACATGTTAAGGCCACAGAGGTCAAGGAGAGGATATGGAGCAAAGAATATTGTTGGATCATGGAAGTGGAGGGGTTGCGAGCCACAGACTTATAAGAGGGTTGTTTTTAGAGAAGTTTTTCAATGAATATCTTCAACCCCTGGACGATGGTGCCCTTCTTGATGTATCCTCCCCCATCTCCTTTAGTACAGACACCTATACCATTGATCCTATATTTTTCCCTGGGGGAGACATTGGTTCCCTGGCCATACATGGGACCGTGAACGATGTGGCCATGATGGGCGCCAGGCCCAGATTTGTGAGTTGTGGTTTTGTCATAGAGGAAGGGCTTGAGGTCTCTTGTCTGGAGAGGATAGTCTCCTCTATGGCACGGGCCGCTCAGGATGCAGGGGTCAGAGTGGTTACCGGCGATACAAAGGTGGTTCCCAGAGGGAGTGTGGATAAGATATTTATAAATACCACAGGGATAGGGGAGGTGGTGCTGGATCCACCTCCCCGGGGAAATAGGGCAATGCCCGGGGATGTGATAATAGTGAGTGGTAGCATAGGAGACCATGGTCTTGCCATAATGACTAGCAGAGAGGGGATCCTCCTGGATCTGGGTATTGTAAGTGACTCCGCTCCCCTCAATCACATGGTCCTTTCCCTTATAGAAGAAGTCCCTCATATCCATGTGCTAAGGGACCCCACCAGGGGAGGTCTTGCCACCACCCTAAATGAGATCGCCACTCAGTCCCAGGTGGAGATAGAGATAGAAGAGGAGATGATCCCTGTAAAGGATTCAGTGAAGCAGGGGTGCTCCCTTCTGGGACTTGACCCCTTGTACCTTGCAAATGAGGGAAAGTTTCTCTGCATCTTACCTGAAAAATTTGCCCACAAGGCCCTGGGTGTGCTGAGATCCCATCCCCGGGGAAGGGATGCTACAGTTATAGGAAGGGTCCTGAAAAAGGGACCAGGGCAGATTCTCTTGAAGACAGAGATAGGGGGACGGAGACTCCTTACCATGTTAGAAGGGGAACATCTTCCCAGGATATGTTAGGGGGTGAGAGATGAGCATTGTGGTTAAGGTGAAGCAGGGAGAAAATGAAGTGCTCTTAGAGCTGGTTAAGGATGAGGAGGTGTTATGGAACTCTTCCTTTAAGGACCAAAATTCCTTTGAAAAGGTCATCAATAATCTAGTGGAGGGATGCAAGAGGGCCCTGAAAGAAGGGAAAGATGCCTTTTCTAACCTGGAGAAAAGGCCCTCCCTTTTTAAGGAGGGGGGAGAAGAGAGGGACCCTGCCCTTATTTGGAAAAGGATAGAGGCCCTCACCTCAGAGGAAGAGGTGATTAACTTCTTTAACTCCCTTCCCCTGGAGGTGAGACAGTCTGTTGCCCGCTATATAATGGCCCATGTGAACATGTTTAAGGGCAAGGGGGTGATATTTAGCCAATATTTTAATTACACCACCTCTCTTCTTGAGAGATAGCACCCCACTTTACCCCCTCTCTAAGGTTATTTATAGTATATCTTTATCTGATTTGTATGTTTTTCCTTCTGTCCTGGAGTTGGTTGTCCAGAGGTTATAACTACTTTATCTCCAGCCTTAAACAGGGTGGAGTTTTGTACAAAGTTCTCTACCCTTACCAGGTGGGAGGATATGTCTTTATTAGAGAGTGTAGGCACAACTCCCCACATGAAGTTTAAAAATTTTATTACCCTCTCTTCCGGTGTAAGGCCATATATGGGCTGGATGGGCCTACAGCTTGATATGAGCCTGGCGGTCTTTCCCGAGGTGGAGTGGCAGGCAATGGCCTTAGCTGATGCATAACCTGCAAGGAGACACGCAGAATAGGCAAGATATGACCCAGGATCCTTTTCATGGGTGGGCTTTATGGGCTCACTTCTATTGTCAAAGATATAGCGTTCAGTATTTTCTGCTATTTCTCTGATTATTTTTATTACCTCTAGGGGGAAACTCCCAATGGCAGTTTCATCTGAGAGCATAACACAATCTGCTCCATCCATTATTGCATTGGCCACATCTGTTGTCTCTGCCCTGGTGGGTAGGGGATTGTGCACCATTGAGAGGAGCATTTGTGTGGCCACAATGGCAGGTTTGTGGTGTTTTCTACATGCGTGGATAATCCTCTTCTGGATGATGGGCAGGGATGGGAGGGGACACTCCAATCCAAGGTCACCCCTAGCAACCATGATACCATCAGCCAGTTCAAGTATTTCCTCCAGATTTTCCACTCCACTTGCACGCTCCAGCTTTGCAATAACCGGTATCCATTCATTGTGTTTGGCTATCTCTTCTCTGATATCCATCATGTCCCTTTTGTCCTGCACAAAGGATAGGGCAAAGGCATCTACTCCAAGTTCTATGGCCGCATGGAGATTTTTTCTGTCTGTGGGCGTAAGGGCAGGCAGGGAGATAGGTTTGCCAGGAAAGTTTATTCCCTTATTGGATGAGACTGTACCCCCATTTTCCACATCCAGCAGATATACCTTCTCCGCCTCTAACACCTCTTCCACTTTGAATATGGGGACCCCATCGCTGAGTATTGCCTTCATCCCCGGTCTTAGTCCATGGATGGCCTCTGGGATCTTGATGGAGAGATAGGGCATGCCCCTGTCCTCATATTTCTCCCGAAGCCCTTCTAGACCCAGTATGGCCTTATATCCCTTTCCCAGATAAAGGGGAGAGCCCTTTACCTCTCCTATCCTTATCTTTGGACCGCTCAGGTCTCCCATTATGGTAATGGGCCGTCCAATCTCCTTTTCAATCCTTTTTATAAGTTGAATGAGGGGAGAAAATCCTTCAGGGGTATTGTGGGAAAAATTGAGTCTGAATATAGATACCCCCTGCCTTACCATCTCTCGGAGGACCTCAGGGCTTGAAGAGCTGGGTCCCAGTGTTGCAATTATCTTGATATGCATAACCATCCCTCCTTTGAAGGATTAAAAATGGATTAAAATCTCTCTTCTTTTGTCTATTTTGGTTGACCCCCTTCTCTGGCTTGGATATAGAAGAGAAGGCCTGATGTTAACTATTAGTGGAGGAGGATAATTTATTATGAACAAACTGGACATCGTTTTTATTGCAATTATCTCCCTTACTTTGATTAGAGGTTTTTTGCGAGGAATAGTCAAGGAATTAATTGGAATTGGGGGAATCATTGGTGGCTTTATAGTGGCCACCAACTACTATAAATTCCTTATCCCCTATGTGGACAAGTTCATTGATAACAAGCAGGTGGTTGTGATTATCTCCTACGCCCTGCTCTTTGTGGCCACACTTCTGGTAATATTTTTTATTGGATCTATCTTAAGGGAGATCTTGAGGAATCTCTCCCTGGGTTGGCTGGATAAGGCCGGAGGTGCGGCCTTTGGTTTTATAAAAGGGGTGCTTATATCCAGTATGATACTCCTTTTTCTGACCCTTGCAATCTCTCCAAATAGCTCTCTGATAGGTCAGTCTAAACTATCTCCTTATATCACTCAGATAACCCAGAAGATAATTTATGTAATCCCAAAACCCTTAAAAGATAAGTTTAGAAAAAAGGCCCATGAAATAGAATTGAGGTGGAGACATAGTATGTTGTATGAGTTGCGACATCCTAAATTTAAATAATTGAAGGGGAGTGGAGGGTGAAAGGGGGGTATAGTCCAGAGTGCGTCTTAGAGGTTATTGAGGTGTTGCTTTCTCCCAGGGGATGTCCCTGGGATAGAAAACAGACCCCTATCTCTTTGTGTGATTATCTTATAGAAGAGACGTTTGAGCTGGTGGATGCCATCAGAGATGGTGGACGTTCCAGGATAGAAGAAGAGATGGGGGACGTGTTTTTTCTCCTATTTTTTATTGCCTTTCTTCTGGAGAGGGATGAGGGGATTTCCCTTATGGAGATATGGAGGAAGAATGCAATAAAGATGAAGGCAAGACACCCTCATGTGTTTGGAGGAGAAAAGATAGATAGTGAGGAGGAACTCCTTTCCAGGTGGGAGGAGATAAAAAAAAGAGAAAAAAATCATATCTCCCTTGATAATCCTATGGATTCTATTCCTTCTTCCCTTCCCCCTCTCCTTCGTGCCTATCGGGTACACTCAAAGGCCGCTAGAATGGGGTTTACCTGGAAGGATAATGTGGAGCAGGAAAAGGCCCTGTGCCGGGAATGGGAAGAATGGGTCCAGGTACGGGAAAAGGGAGATTATGAGAGGAGGGAAGAAGAATTCGGGGACGTGCTCTTTTCTCTGGTGGAGCATGGAAGGCGTTATGGGATAAAGGCCAATTCTGCCCTTCATGGGGCCATTTGCAAATTCCTTTCTCGTTTTTCTGCCATGTTAAAGCTGGCACGTTCCAGGGGGCTTGTGTGGGAAGATATGTCTCAGGAGGAGAAAGACAGGCTCTGGGAAGAGGTGAAATCCCTTTCTCAGGAGAAATAGTGAGTTATGGAGATCTTGCATCTGGTGTTTCATCCTGATCTCTCATCTCTGGTGAGAATTAAAAACAAGCGATCAAAATCTTTCTCAGATGCTCCTTCCCTTGATTTTCCCTATCCCCTCACTCGTCGGGCCTCCATAAAGGATATTGTGGAGTGTGTGGGCATACCTCATACTGAAGTGGGATTAATCAAAAAGGGGGATCAGCACCTGAGATTTGACTATATTCCTTGTCAAGGAGAGCGTTTACACATATATCCCCACAGGATTCCCTTTTCTGGGGATAACTATTTATTTGATGAGCCCTTATATGAAAAGAGATTTGTGGTGGATGTAAATATAGGCAGGCTGGCCAAACTGCTTCGCATGCTGGGCATTGATTGTGCCTACAACTGGAGGTGGAATGATGATAAAATAGTTGAGGTGGCCAGAAAAGAGAGGAGGATTGTCCTTACCAGAGATATGGAACTATTAAAGAGAAAAGATATTATATGGGGAAGGTTTATCCGCTCTATATATCCTGGGGATCAACTGCAGGAGGTATGTAGTTTCTTTGGCTTAAATGGACCCTTTAATATATTATCAAGGTGTCTTGTGTGTAATGAACCCCTTGTTTCTGTGGAAAAAGATAAAATAATACATAGATTAGAACCAAAGACAAAGAAGTACTATTTCCAATTTGCTATCTGTCCCAGATGCAACCGGATATACTGGCCAGGTTCGCATTTTGAGAAGATGAGGAGGTATATAAGTTCTCTTAAAATTCAGAGAAAAGAGGGGGAGGGAATATAGGGGACATGACGCTGATTGGAGAAGGGCTTTTACAACAGGTGAATATAGAGGATTTTTCCCCTGGAAAGGTGCTTGCCCAGCTTCAAGAATATCCCTTTGTGTTTGAATTCTTAAGGTCAAAGGAATCTGCCCTTGGAAAGGTAAGACCTGTGGTTACATTTATGTGTGCCCTATCCATATGGGCATTTAAGCAGGTGGCCGAGCCACGCCGTGGTGTACCATCTGGACTCCTTTTTGCCCTGTGGGACAAAATAGCAGGTAGAAAGGATGTGGGAGAGATGGTGGAAGAGATGGAGGGAAATTTGTGGAGATATTTTGTGGACCTTTTGCATGCGGCGAATAAAAAAGAGCCCCTGTCAGATAAGGAGATAGGTACAGGGGCCCTGGTATATGCAGTGGTGCTCATGGGGCTTATTTTTGTTTTTTGGCCTCAAGATAAATTACCCCTCCTCCAGCACCTTCTTGAGAGGTAAAAGGGAGGGTGCAGCTCCTTATAATTTTATATATCCCTCTTCTTCAAGATAGAGTATTATCTGTTGAGCCGCCTCTGCAGGAGTGAGTTCAGAGGTATCTATGGTTATTTCTGGGTTGGAGGGGGGGATGTAGGGGTCATCTACCCCTGTAAAATTTTTTATGATCCCCTTTCGTGCCTTTTCATACATCCCTTTTCGGTCCCTCTGGGCACATACCTCAAATGGAGTTGCCACATACACCTCTATATATCCTCCATAGCGGGATATAAGTTCCCTGTTGTATCTTCTGGACTCTTCATAAGGGGCAATAGGGGCACAGATAGCTATTCCCCTATTTTTTGTGATCTCACTGGCCACAAATCCAATCCTTCTGACATTTATTTCCCTGTGTTCCTTGGAATAGGTAAGTTCTGAGGAGAGATACTTTCTTACAATGTCTCCATCTAGTAGGGTTACAGGTCTATCCCGCAGTTCCATGAACCTCACATAGAGTATTTTTGCAATGGTAGATTTGCCCGCACCAGGGAGGCCTGTAAAGAATACAGTAAAGCCCTGTCTGTGTCTTGGGGGATAGGTGCGTTTGAGTTCTTCCACCACCTCTGGGAAGGAAAACCACTTTGGTATCTCCAGATCAAACTCTAATCTACGTCTCAGTTCAGAAGAGGAGATCCTCTTTACCCTCATCCCCTCCTTTACCTGATTTTCCGGGATGTATTGTCCCCTGTTTTCCTCATACACCATGGGGGTAAGGGGGACCATCTTTATGCCGATTTCCTCCTCATGGGCCTTAACCATCTCTTGTGCCTCACCCAGGGGATAGAATAGTTTTTTGTGATTAGCCTCATGCATAAATGGGTCTGCGTGGTCAGGGGCAACGAGAAAATGGGTACATCCATAGTTCTTTCTTATAATGGCCTGAAGCAATGCCTCCTTTGGACCTGCCTTTCTGCTGGCAAAGGGAAGGAGGGCAAGGGTTATCATATTTCTGGGAAAGTGTTTAATAAAGGCCTGATAACACCTTATCATGGTAAAGTGTTCCAGGTCCCTGGGGTCTGGAAGTCCCACCACAGGATTTAAAAAGATACTGGCATTTACCTCTTTTGCCGCTCTTAGGATCATTTCCCTGTGGGCACAGTGTAAGGCCTTTTCTGTATGGAATCCAATAATATTTCTCCATCCCATTGAAGCGAAGAATCGGTGGACCTCTGAGGGGGGTTTTCGCAGTTCCACAAAATCATAGTGAATGGGAAGGCTTATACCTTCTATTTTTCCCCCTACATAATAGGGATGTACTTCATGATAAAGGGAAAATACAGATGGGTGTTTGGTCTCATCCTCTGTGCCATATATCCTCTGTGCCTCATAGCGTTTGTCCACCTTGAATATTTCAGTTACATGGAGAATCGCCAGGAGGAAGCCTTCTGGGTCTAAAAGGGAGAGGTGAGTACCTGGTGAGAGCCCTTTGGCTATCTTTTCTGGGACATCCAGATAGATGGGAATGGGCCATATTGTGCCATCCAGCAGGGTTCCCCTCTCCAGGATGGAAAAATATTCCTCTTCTCCCACAAATCCTTCCAGGGGATAAAATGCCCTGTTACATAATAGCTCCAGGTCGCACAATTGTCTCTCATTTAGACTATAGGTTGGATATTTATAGGACTCCCTCTTGAGTTGTTCAACCCTTCTGAAGTGGACCAGTAAACTCTCTGCATATTCCTTCATGATGGCCTCTCCATTGTTTGTGCACGATAAAAACCATAATAGGGAGTTATTAAAGAGTCATATGGAATGTTACATACACAACAGGTAATAGTTATGTCAAAGTTTATTGAGAGGGGACCTTATTTTTCCATCTTTGCTTTATAGATATTGAAAGGGATGTTGGTTTCCCAATTGGTGTATTTATCTCATCCCTGACTCTGTCCAACGATTTTATTAAATGCCCATATTACCCTTTCTGGAGATATCTTTTTCATGCAGATCATCTCTCCTCTGCAGGTGGGATTTCTTTTGCACGGAGAACATGAAAGCACCTCATATAGTACGACCCCCTTTTCATATCCTGTGGATAGATAGGGACAGGTGGATCCAAATATGGCAATGGTGGGTATCTTATAGAGCATTGCTCCATGTGTAAGGCCTGTATCCACTCCCACAACGCATTTTGCCCTCCTTATGACAGCCAGTGCCTCCACAATGGATGTGGCACCTGTGAGCAATATTATATCCCTGTGCCTGGGAAAGACTTTTTCTGCCCTCTCTCTATCTCCCTCTGCCCCCAATACCACCACCTTTATGCCAAGAGAGATTATATATCCTGCAAGCTCCTTCCAATAATGGTCTATCCAGTGCTTTTGTTCTCTGGTGGTAAATGGACACAGTGCTACATAGGGGCCACTAATCCTATATCTTTTAAAAAGACCATCCACCCTTTTTTGAATGTAAGGGGGAGGCTCTATCCCCATATAATATTCCTCTCCCTTTATCCCCAGGTAAGATAGTAGTTCCCTGTATTCTTCCCCTAATATCTTCTTGCCAGTGGATGCTACCCTTTCTTTGAACAGGAGGTGAGTATTTTCCTTTGGGTCAACCACTATTTTTCGTCCCCCCCGGGCGTAGAGGGCCCATATGCTTCCCTTCCATATCCCCTGAAGCTCCAGTATGAGATCGTAGGGATATTCCCTTAATCTGGATAAAAGCTTTGGTCCCTCCCTCATAACTTGCACAACTGCTTTTTTTATCTGTTGTAGCCACTTTTTTCTATGCCATATAATAGTGTGGTCTATAAAGGGACTTGCTCTCACTATCTCCTCAAATTCAGACTGTACCAGCCAGTGAATATGGGCATCTGGATACCTTTTCTTCAAAGGGGGGAGTATCCCTGAGGCCATGAGGATGTCTCCCAGGGAGGAGAGACGTATAATGAGTATGTGTTTCATTTATATTTTGGTTTGTTTTTAAAATGAAGTTTCCACCACATCCCTATGATGTTATCTCCATAGGATATGGCCTTTCGGGGAAGAATGTAGGGATCGCACCCTGGTCTCACAGCTCCCCTTATACAACTTACAGCAGTTCTATAGCCCGCCTTTTCCACCATATCCCTTACCTGTTGATTCATACTCCCATAGGGGTAGCAGAAGTCCCTCATTGGGATGCCCAATTCCTTTTCCAGCCGCTTTTTGCTCCCTGCTATCTCTTCCCATGCCTTCTCAGGTGGTAGCTCTCCAAGTCTTACATGAGTTTTCCCATGAGAACCTATGTTTATCCCTTTTAGGGAAAGGGATTGGATCTGTTTTTTATCCAGGAGGGGAGGGGCGTCCCTTCCATCCCTCTCAAACCATATGGCCCTTTTTCCCATAAGTGAGGAGAGCACATATACTGTGGCCGGAAACCTGTATTTTTGAAGGATAGGATAGGCATGTGAATAGAAATTACAATATCCATCGTCAAAGGTGAGTATTACTCCTCTTAAAGGGGTGGGCTTTTGCCCTGTGAGTACAGGGAGGAGGTCGTTTAGAGATAGGATGGTATATCTAAAAAAGTGTAGAAACCACATCTGCCACTTAAACCTATTTGCATTACAGTATGTGGACCTGTGGGTCTTCATGGGAGGAAAGTGTCCTATCTGATGGTACATGAGCACCGAGATGGTCATAACAAGCCATAGGTTATATTATTCCCATTGGGTTTGCAAGTTGACTCTATATGGGTTTTTCCTTGTAAAACTTGTCTTTTTTTAATATGTATATAACCCTACACTGTGTGTCTTTATGAACTTAAAATCTCAAAATAGGAGGTAAGGGGCTATGCAGGATAATAAAACCTATGACTATGAAAGATTACTGGAGATAGGTCGTCCCCCTAACATAAAAAGGCTTTTCCCGGGCTCCCGGGCCCTTATTGTAAGTGGAAAGGTGGTGGATAGGGCCCTTATGAAGAAAGGAAAGGCAATGACCATTGCGGCAAATGGGAGAAATTATTTTGTAATAAGGGGGGCCCTCAGAGCGGCACAAAGGGCAAATGCCGCTATAATTTTGGAGATCGCAAAGTCTGAATCCACATATTGTGCAGTGAATATGTGGAATCTTGCCAGGATCACCAATGCCCTTTGCAATGAGATGGGGATAACGGTTCCCATTGCCATACACGCAGACCACTTTGCTATTAAGGGGGAAGAAGACCTTAAAAAGGCCAGAAAGCAGATCCCCTCTCTCTTTGATTTTGGGATTACTTCCATTGCCATTGATGCATCTCATCTCCCTGATAGAGAGAATCTCCTGGCAAATATTGAACTATCCAGATATATACCTTCCTGGGCAGGATATGAAACAGAGGTTGGAGAGATAAAGGGAAAGGAAGGTCTATCCACCCCTGAAGAGGCGTTATTCCTTATAAGGGGACTCAATGCCCATGGGATATTCCCTGACTGGATTGCCCTTAACAATGGTACTACTCATGGTATTCAGGATTCTGATGCAGGTATTCAGGTGGAGTTAACCGCCAGGATACATGAGGCCCTGAGACCATATAATATATCAGGGGCACAGCACGGGACATCTGGCAATAACTCAGAGAGACTCAAGGAGATTGCCCAGAAGACCGCCACCACCAAGGCCAATGTGGCAACCGCTCTCCAGATGTTGTCCTGGGGAGTAAGGGTAAATGAGTATGGAAATGCAGTAATGGATGAGAAAGGAGAATTTATCAAGGAGAAGGATAAAGGGGTATCTGAGGAACTGTGGAAGGAGATGGTGGAATATGCAAAGAAAAATGGATTAAAGGGGGGCAATTATAAGAAGTTGAACCTGCCCTTTGAGACATCCCTCCTCTCAGAGCCTCCTGAGATAAGAGAGAGGATGAGTAAGGCAGTGGAGGATTTTGTATATGAACTCCTTGTGGATGTCTTTAATGCCGCTGATACAGCAGATATTGCAAAGGAGCTTTTATTGGAGGCAGGCTCATATGACCTGGGACCCAAGGCCAGGAAGATAGAAGATGAGAAGGAGTGGAGTATAGAGAGGATAAAACAGATGGAGGACCTGCGGCAGGATGTGGGTGATGGGGATTATGACGACTAGATAGATGGCCTTTTACAAAAACTCATAGAGGTCATGGGATTTCCCATGACCTCTTTTTTTAAAGAGATATGGATAGATTCTCTTTAGGAGATTTTACCATCTATCCCTGTTTTCAGGGAGAGAGGCGATACAGGAAGATCTCCTATCCCCTTAAGGTGGGTAGATTTTTTGTGGTAGAGGATGAGAGGAGTAAATTTTTCTTTGATCTAAACGGAGAGATCCGTTTTATCCACGGAAAGGATACCTCCTGGCCCCATCCCAATGAATTTTTGAAGAGGACTAGGGGCAATGACTGGGTATATTATTCCTCGGGAGAATATTATGGGGGAATATTTTCTGCCCTGGGGGAATATTATGTCCCCTGTATGCTCTATCCTTCAAACAACTTATGGGGGGAACAGGACTTTTTAAGGGGGATAATAGGGGAGGGTATGGGGAGATGGAGGAGGTTAAGAGAGGAAATATACAGAGAGATACAAAGGGGTGTGGATCTTCCTGGGGACCTGAGGACCATCTTAGGCCAGATATCTATTCAAGGAGAGGATTATCTTAAAAAGAGAACAACCACTCTATTCACCATCCTGGGTACAAGGCCATCTGTTTTACCCCCTGATACCAGAGATGTGGATTATGAATGTCTTCCCCTTATAATCTCAGAAGGATGCCTGTATCATTGCCGTTTTTGTAGGGTAAAGAGTCCCCGGCCGTTTAGGGAAAGGTCCAGAGAGGAGATAGAGACCCAGATCCAGGGGCTAATAAGGTACTATGACAGGGAGATTGTAAATCTAAATGCCATCTATCTAGGGGAGCATGATGCCCTGGCAGTTTCTCCTGACACCATTTTTTTTGCCCTGGAGAGGGCCATGGGCCTTATTGAGGAGAGGAGTGGCCTTGAGGAGAGATATATTTTTTTATTTGCCAGTGTTGATTCTCTTTTAAAGGCCCCTCTGGAGGTATTTCAATTTTTAGGGTCCCTTCCAGATACATATAGTTATATAAACGTGGGTCTAGAATCCTTTTGCTCCACTACCCTATCCCTTATTGGGAAGCCCCTTACCGCGGAGAGGGTGATAGAGGCCTTTTGGAAAATGCAGGAGATAAACCATAATTTTTTACATGTGGAAATTACGGCAAATTTTTTATTCTCCCTGGATTTTCCAGAGACCCATCTTCACTTGTTGACAAGATTTTTGGGGGAAGAAATAAAACAGCCCTTTTATAAGGGAAGAATATATCTTTCACCTATGAGCAGGAAAGAGAGGAGAAGACAACTCTCTGTTTTTATGCACCTGAAGAGGATAAGCCATCTTCCCTTGTTTCTATACATTATTCAACGTTTTTAATTAAAATATACTATTCCTTTTATCCCCACTAAGCTGGAATATTTGATTTTTTGTTTATACTGTTAAAAAACATTCTTATTAGGTAAACGAAGATTCTCTTTTTCTATCTACAAAATTAATATAACTTTTTCATTTATAATAAACATTTTTTTAGTTTTGATATTAAAGTTGAATGTATTTTAAAGTTGAAAGATAATTTTACTATTTTAATTAACCGTCTTTATACGTTATTTTGAGATATATATTATATTGACCTCCTTAAAAACCATTATATTATAACGAAAGATATTTTTGTATATTCATATGTGATGGATTTAAATTTTTTCTCGTCTATTTAATAAAGAATATTTTGGGTTAATATGCACATTTTTGTGTATCTCTATATTTTTATAAGTTGCTCTCTTGACATAATTTGATTTTTCTGTCATGGGTAATCTCGTTCAAGCTGTATGGTTTAAGTGTATAATACATAAAATAAAAGAGGTTAACCTTTTAACAAAGGAGGGATGATGGCAGGTGGGGGTTAACACTAAAAAGTTTATGGTGTGAAGTTTAGCTAAAAAAAATTAAGAGAGGAGGGTTTTTATGAGCAAGGTGTTTCAAAAAAAGCTGTTGTTTATTTTGGTGTTAACATTGGTGTTGAGTTGGGGGGCTTATCTTTCTTTAAGTGCCGCTGATAGTGCAGTGGTGGGAAGCAGTCTTGGTCTGAGTGGAAAATTGGGTAAGCTCATTGCCGAGACTCCCAAGTGTACAGCATCTCTTACCAAGGGGTGTATCAATCCTGATGCCCCTCGGGGTTATCTGGGTATTCCAGGAGCGCCCCGTCCAAGTTTTATTTTAGGTTTTTTGTGGGCAATATGGGTAGGCTGGATCTTTTCCACTGTGGGGGCATTTGGTGGAATTATGGCAGGTGTGGGACATATAACCATATTTGGACTTGCGAATTATGCCAAGAGCTTTAAAAAGACCAACATGGCCTTAAATAAATATCTTACTGATACCATTCGTGTGTCCAATATGTTTCTGGTGGGTTTAAGTGGTGCGGTCTCAAGTTTTAATTACTGGCGCATGAAGAGGATAGTTGGTCCCTTGGCCATTGCCATGGCCATTGGAGCAGTGGGTGGTGCCATGGGGATTGCAGAGCTCACAGCAGGTAAGATCAGTCTGAAAGACTATATTGGCTTTTTCGGACTGGCGGTGTTTGCGGTGGCTGGTTTCATGTGGTATGGTACCACTGAAAAGGCAAGGGCAAAGAATAAGGCGGCAAAAGAGGCGGCAAAACGTTTTGAGGAAAATGCCAAGAAGGAAGGTGGAACTACTGAGGGAGTAAAACTGGTGAGATTCTCCCTTACTGAGTGTGTATTTTCCTTCCTGGGTGTAGAGTTTAAGTTTAATCCCGTTATAGCGGCCCTGGGCGGTCTGCTTATTGCCATTATTGCGGTATTTCTGGGAATTGGAGGTGGATTCCTCCTGGTGCCCTTTATGACAGATATTGTTAAGCTCCCAATGTTTATTGTGGCTGGTACTTCTGCCTTTATTGTACTCATCAAGATGATTGTGGGTATCTTTACCTACATTGTATTAAAGGGCGCCACTGTTTATTGGCCTCTTATTGGGGCTGAGCTTGCAGGGATATTTGTGGGCTCCATGATAGGTCCAAGGACCCAGAAATATATTCCTGATATCTGGCTGAAGAGGCTTTTTGTAATCCTGGCCATTTATGTGGGTCTCCGTTATACCTCCAAGGGCTTCCTTGGTTACAGCATTGTTCCTCCCTATTAATCCCGACTGAAGATATGGTGGTGGGGAAAGTGAGGTACTTCCCCACCACCTTTACTTAACCGTTAAGAATTAGGGGATTTTTAAAGGGATGAACGGCTGGGAATACCAATTTTATCACTTCTGTGATAGATGGCTCATTATTCTCTATCGGCTAGTGCCCAATCCAATCATTGGATTCTTTCTGGGTACATTCCTTCTGGCTTTTCTCACTGTTATAATTGGAGAGTTTACTGTATCTGTGGCCTTTCTCGCCAATAGAAAGTATGTGGATAGGTTAAATAATGAGCTCATAAAGTGGAACGATCTCTCTGTGGAGGCTATTGAGGCAGGGGATAAAGAGACCTATAAGGCGTGTAACAATCAGGCCAATGAGGTGTTTGGAAAGGTCTTTTTTCTTTCTCTTGCCTATGCGGCCTCTTCCCTATGGCCTGCCCCCTTTGCCCTGGCCTGGATGCAGTATCGCTTTGGCTCTGTGGAGCTTCCTCTTCCCTTTTACATTCCATCTCTGGGTGATAAGCTGGGATTCGCGGCCCTTTTTGTGTTGGTATATATATTGGCCAGATATATCTTTGGCTTTTTAAGACCCCATCTTCCCTATTTCAGGACCATAGATGCCATGCTCTCTGTCTATGAGAAGGAACAGGCAAAGATGAAGAGTTTTGGCGACCTTCTGGAAAAATCTATTGAAAGGCAGAGACAAAAGGCCCTGGAAGAGGAGAAGAAAAAGGCGGAGGAGGGGAATGTGGAGGGCAGTATAAGTCCACATTGAACTTTGACTCCGCAAGGCAGTGGAGGAGGGACTTCCCTCCGTATTTTATGCAACTGGTAATCTATTTTTCACCTTTTAAAAACAGGGAGGAAGGCATGAACTATAAGGACGTAAGAGAGCAGTTGATCTGGAATCTTAGACTTGACTTTGATCCAGTGGGAGTGAGGTTTGTTTATGACGAGAATGAGATTCCCAAATTACCTGTAACCCATAAGGCAAAGGTAAAGATATGTTATTGTCAGTTTCTGGCAGCAGCAAGACAGTCCAGAATGGCCCTTTTTATGCCTCCAGAGAAGCTCCTATGTGACAATGCTGACCTGGTCTTTGGATTTCGGGACCTGGAGGAAAAGGGAGATGCCAAAAGGCATATGAAATATCTTGTGGATGAAAACCTCTCTCTAGAGGCGGCAAAACAGAAGCCAAAACTCAAAAAGGGATGTAAAGGTATCTATATGGCCCCCTTAGATTTCTTTGATAAGACCGAGTATAAGCCTGATCTCATGTTTGCCATCTGTACCCCTTATCAGGCATATCACATTATGAACGATTACATGGGGGCCATGAATAGGCCAAATTTGACATTCTTCCATACACCAAACTCTGCAGTATGTGCTGGAAGTGTTTATGCCCATAACAATCAGACGGCCAATTTAACCACCATGTGCGCTGGTTCCAAGACCTCAGGAAAGACCGAGATGGCCTATGTAAATGTCTTTATCCCAGGAGATCACATCTTCCCACTTATAGAGAGACAGAAGATGAGATGTGAAAAGGGTGGTCCCTCTGTTCTGGGTAAAGGGTATCAGCCATGGCCTGGCCTGGATGTGTGTAAAGGATGCCCCCTCTTCAGATTCGAGGCCGTGGAATAGAGAAGATTCAGGGAGCCCCCTGGAGGGCTCCCTTAAAAGACCAGATATCTATCACACTCCTCTATCATTTCGGCATTTTTGGCCTGGGTCACAAACTGCTTGAATCCCACCCCAGGAACATCTTTTCCCTCTAGCCCATTTGCCCTGAAACTTACATCGCACACAAAAAGACGGGCCACGTCCACTAGTTTCTTGAATTTAGGCTCCTGGGTGAGTAGCACCCCTCTTCCTGTAAAGAATATATCCACCTCTATACCTTTTTTATGGGCCGCATGTGCAGTGTTTATTATGTAATCTAAATATCGGGGTGTACATACCATTATTCCCAATTTCTTTGCCATCTTTCTCACTCCCCTTTTATTAATATGTTACCACCAACATATCACCTTCTCATGAGAAAAGACCTGATCAATAAAGTCTTCCCAATCCACCTCTCCTTCATATAGTTTATATGTCTTGGCTCCTTCTCCAGATAGCACCTTTATAAGGGTGTTGGTGGTTTCATCGGGCGCAGATCTAAGTACGTGCAATGTTTTCATGTTATTATCCCTCCTTGTTTAGGATGAGCTAAAATGGAATTATAATATCTGCCTCTTTTAGCATCTCTCCTATCTCTTCTAGGGACGCATACTTAAAGCCATATTTCTCCACATTTGCCTTATTATTAGAATACCTCTCTCCCTCCATCTCATCTAGAAATTCCATGTTTTCCTGATAGGCCTCATGCATCTCTATCTCGTGGTCAAGTACAAACATCTGCACAGAAGGTATCTCCAAGAGTGCCCCTAGACTTGAGCGAAGGGCCTCATACTGTTGTTCCCTATCTCTTACTATAACCGCAAGTTTTTTCATCCCCAAAATCTCCTTTTTTAGGTTGTATTATGCCCTTATAAGATACCTGATAAATCCCCCTGGATCGTCCTCTATACTGAGCAGGTCATATCCCTTTTTCTTGCAAAAGGAGGGGATGTCGTTTTTGGAGCCAGGGTCAGTGGTTAATACCTCCAGGACCTCTCCCTTCTCAAGGGTCTCAAGTGCCTTTTTGGTCTTGAGAAGGGGCATGGGACAACTCAACCCTCTGGCATCCAGGGTCTTGGCTATGTCTTCTCTTTTTACTTCCATGGCACCTCTCCTTTTCTTTTTATGTTGGTTGTAGTTAATATAGTTAATAGTATCAACCATATATAATGTCAACTAGTTTTTTAAAATTTTTTATAGTTAACTATTTTTTTATAAGATATTTATACACAGCTCTATTATGTTCTTTAAGAGTTTTGCTAAATTTATGGGTACCGTTTCCCCTGGCAACGAAATAGAGATAAGAATGTTTCATAGGGTGAATGGCCGCCTCCAGGGATGCCACTCCTGGGGAACAAATGGGTCCAGGGGGTAGTCCAAAGTATACATAAGTATTATATGGATTGCTTTTATCTTGTAAATCTTTTTTTCTAAGCCTGCCGGAGAAATTTATTCCTAAACCATATATCACAGTGGGATCGCATTGAAGCCTCATATGTTTTTTAAGTCGGTTTATAAACACCCCTGCTATAATAGGTCTTTCAAAGTCCTTCATGGCCTCCTTTTCCACCATAGATGCCAGGATCACTATCTCAAAGACCTTCTTGTAAGAGGGGAGTCCCTGGGGCCATAGCCGTGTCCTTGCAACTCTCCAGAATTCGTCCACCATGGTTTCTGCCACCTCCCTGGCGTATTTTATACCCTTGCCTGCCTGGAATTTATATGTATCTGGAAAGAGGTATCCTTCTACACTGGCTCCTGGGATATGGTTGTGGAGGAGGAATTCCTTATCAAAGACTATCTTTTTAAAATCAGTAAATGGTACAATCCCCTCTCTGTTGAGGATCTCTCCCACCTGCCACCAGGTGAGACCTTCGGGAATCAATACCTCATGTAGATAAGGAGGACCTTTCACCAGATAGGTGAGTAACTGGAGCATGGACCATCTGGTGTTTATAAGGAACTCCCCTGCCTGGATGTGTCTGCTATATCCCATAATCTTTCCCAGGAGAAAGAATGTCCAGCCCTTTTTGAGGACCCCCATTTCTATGAGTTTTTGCTCCACTTCCCGAAAACTATCTCCTTTTTTTATGGTGAGGAAGAGGTGTCTCCCGGGAAGCTGAAGAGGTTGGTGGATACGATAGTAAAATAGATATCCCGCACTCACTCCCCCTATAACCAGAAAGAGTAGAGATAGGGAAATAAGGAGTAATACTACGGACTTAACCCTATTCATGCCCCTGCTGGTGCATTCTCAAAAAATGGTTTAGTATCTCCATTGCCGCAACCTGATCCACCACCTTTTTTATTTTTTTCATGGACATACCCCTTTTTCTCAGCTTATCTATGGCCTCTACAGTGGTGTATGCCTCTTCCACCAGATATATAGGAAGGGTGGTATGAGCTTTAAGACCTCTCAGAAAATCCTTTACCCTCAAAGTGGAATCTGTCTCTTTCCCGCTCTCATCTAGGGGAAGTCCAAGGACAATGGCATCAACCCCTTCCCTCTCTATAATCTTGCATAGATTTTTAAAGAGATGTTCCCGGGGAAGGGCAGCAATGGTGGAGTGGGGGAGAACCATGCCAGATTCTGTGAGACACAGGGCCAATCCTATGCGTTTGGTGCCATAATCTATCCCCAGGATCTTCACATCCTCTCCTTTTTTGCCCCTTTATTATTTTATAAGGGAATATAGTTCTCTCTGCCAGGAGGCTCCCCCTACAAGATAGGCCAGATACTCCAGGATATGCAAGACCTTTCTTTCTTCCTGAAGGCTGGAGACTATCCTGATTATCCCTACCTTACAGGAAGGACATCCCACCAGCACAGGGAGATGCATTGGATAGGTCCTCAGTTCCTCTTTAAGCCCTTTTTTCTTCTTTTCCCTCAATGTGTGATATACTGAAGGGGTGGTAAGGGCCCCTAATCCGCTTTCCCCGCAGCATCCCTCGCTTATATGGACCTTTTTTTTCAAAAGTCCCTCCAGGGACCTTTTATACACCTCTCCTGCCTTTAAAGGGGATATATCATCCCACTCCACATGACAGGCAATGTGGAGGAGGAGCCATTCTCCTTCTATTTTTTCACCAAGGGGAAAAGGAATGCCCTTTTCATGCACCATCTCTATAATATATTGAACCACGTCCCTCTGCTGGGTCTTATGGGGGCCAATCCCCTGTATTCCATATGAAGATATGGCCTCTCTACAGGTGCCACAGGAAGTAAGTAGCTTTTTGATCTCCCTCCCTTCTTTGTGGTGCACAGAGGTAAGATATTCTATTTCCCTGATATTTCGGGCCCTATTTTTTTCAAAGTCCTTTTCCAGACCAGAGGCAAGTAGGGGATATCCACAACACATGTGACGTCTGGGCAAGATTACTCCTACCCCTAGCTTTAACAACAGGTAAATGGCCGCCTCTGCAATAGAGGGAAAGAAAAGGCCGGCCCCACATCCAGGAAAGTAGAAGACGTCCTCCTTAATTTTTCTGATTGCAGGAGAGATATAGTTATTTTTTTTGGTCCGTAGGGTGGAATAGACAGACCTTATACTTAATTCAGGTCCCTTGCCAATGAGCAGGGGATGTTTTGACCTTTCCTTTATCTCTTCTGGAAGGAAATTTACTATACGATTGTTAAGGCCCTGTCCTATAGCCGCCAGGGATGCCGCCAGGGGTATGGTACGGGGATGGGTGGATAGAAAGTGAAGGGCGGCAGATTTTATGGGGTGGCTCCCTAGTCCAGTTCTCTCTTCCATAAATCCCCTGAGTTCCAGGATCTGTTCCCCGGTATTTATCTTTACTGGACACATCTCCATGCATTTGCCGCAGGAGGTACATCTATCTGCCAGGTCTTTTAGAGACTTGAGGAGTTTCCTGTTTGGTTTGTTTTCCACAATCCTCAGATAATAGTATGCCTCCAGCAAGGCCCCTATTGAGATTATTTTATTTCTGGGATGATATAAATACCCTTCCTCAGGGTAATACATGGGGCATACCTGCTTACATTTTCCGCATCTGGAACAGATCTGGATATTTTTGAGGATAGATATGAGTTTTTCCTTGTGCGGAATGGATGTCCTGGAGAGGTCCTGGATAAGTTTGTTGAATGAAAAGGTATAGGGCACAAACTCCAGGGACCTTCGGGTTAATTTATCTGGATTAAAGATGTTGTTTGGATCTACCACCTTCTTATATCGCTGGAGTTCTTCTATACGTTTTTTATCCAGAAAAGAGATCTTCGTTATCCCTATGCCGTGTTCTCCAGAGATGGCCCCTCCAAGCTGAAGTACCTTCTCAAATACCCTGGATGCCGCTTCCTCGGCCAATTTTAACATCTCTGCATCATTGGAATTTACAGGGATATTTACATGACAGTTGCCATCCCCTGCGTGCATATGGTTGGCAATGGTGATCCGGGTATTAAGCATTTGTTGTTCAATATCTTCTATCTCTTTTCTGAGGTGGGGATATCTTCCCTTGAGGTCCCTGAAGAAAAAGTGAATCTGAAGGAGAAATTCCTGTTCAGGTAGTTCTTCAGGCCCTATTTTCCCCTTGAGGATAGAAGAGGAGAAGTTTATTTCCATCTCAACAAACTCATCCCCTGGGTCTATCCCATCCAGTTTTATTACCTCCTCCAGGCCACGCCTGTAGGCCAGAGCAAGGTAATAGAGATTTAACTCCTCTATAAACTTGGAGAATTCAGGGATTACTCCTAGGGGTATCACCACGTCTTCATTTATCTTAAAACCACTGGTTCTTCTGGCAATTGCACTGAGCTTATGTCTATCCTCCCAGAAGATCTCTGCCTCCTTTTCACTGGAGGCGATAAACACATCCACATTTGGATATCCCTTGGCCATGGACTCAATCTCTCTTGCCACCTCTTCCAGGGAGGATTCCTCCTTGGAATCCAGTTGAATAAGCAGGACCGATATAGGGTCTCCCTCAAATCGTGAGGACTTTTTCTGGTATTCAATGGCCTGTACATATTTTGCCCCGAACTCTTCAAGGGCAGACATCTTCACTCGATCTCCATTTTTTCTGATGCGATCGCGAAGCTCCACCAGTTCTTTTATCACATGCATGGCATTTTCCATGGTATTTCCATAGAATTCCAGACACAGGGTGGAAGAATAGGGAAGTTTTTCATATACAACAAAGCATGCTTCAGTGATAATGCCATCCACACCCTCTTTCTGAACCCCGGGGAGGCCCCCCAAATATTTATTGGTGACATCCTTTCCCAGCCCAGCTCCCCTTATTTCATTTCCTTTGAGCCTTATGGTATTTAAAAGGGTGTTATCTTCTCCATATACCTCAAATACCACTTCTTCTTCCGGGAGGATCTTGTGTCTTGGATGGTCCTTTCGTCTCACTTCAACAAGATGTCCTGAGGGGAGGACCATCTTATAGCTAAGTATATTATCCAGAGTGGTGCCATATTCAAAGGCAAAAGGGCCCCCTGCATTTTCAGAGATATTTCCCCCTATAGAAGAGGATGCCTTTGAGGCAGGGTCCACCGTAAATAAAAGTCCCTCCCTGGATGCGGCCTTTATGGCGTTTAATGTGATAACTCCTGCCTCCAGACACATAATGCCTTTTATTTTATCTATCTTTTTTATGTCTTTTAGGCGGCTGAGACTAAGGACCACTGTTCTGGGACGGGCAGGAACCGCCCCTCCTGTAAGTCCAGATCCCCCTCCCCGAGGTACAATGTGAAATCTCATCTCATTTGCCATCTCCACCACCTTCTGTACCTCATATGTGGAGGCAGGGGCCACAATAAACATGGGAAGTTCCACCCTTAGATCTGTGGCATCTGTGGAACACTCCACCAGGTTGTTGGGAGCCGTGTATATGTGCTCAGGAGAGATGATCTTTTTTAGACGAGAGATAACCCTTTTCTTAAATTCCTGCTCCCCTATGAATTCATCCCAGAATCTACTTAGACCCTCATGTACCCTATTGTATATTTCTTCATCCACCACCCCCTTTTCATCCTCCAGTTGTTTAAAGACACTCTTTCGCACCACCTCTGGGGGAATAAAAGGATTATATCTTATAAGAAACATTTCACTACAAAGGGCCTCCACTGTCTCTCTGGTATATTGGGGCCAGGAGAGTATCTCTTCTTCTCCTATCCCGAGGACCCTCTTGGTTATTTTTATGTTGGCAATGGAAATATGTGGATTTTTTTTATACATGGCTAATGCATCTCCTTGATATATATTAGGATCTGCCAATTTTGCGAGTGTGCTGCCGAAAATTTCGCACAGGAGGCTGGATTATTGGGCAGACCAGGAAGGACTTTTCTCTAACAACAACGTGGAGGATTATCAAGGAGAGTTTTCCCCGTGAAAAAGAGGGGAAGAGGTAACTATTGTGGCATCCACTGCTATAAGCCTTCCCCTGGAGAGGACCAGGGGATTTATCTCCACCTCTTTTATCTCCGGATGATTATAACAAAGTGCCCCCAGGGAGAGAAGGATGGAGGAGAGTTCCGTCTTATCCACCGAAGAGATATTCCTGAAGCCCTCCAAGAGGTGTTGATGTCTAAACTCCTGGAGAAAAAAGAGACATTGCCTGGGACCAAAGGGGAAGACCCTGAGCATCTTTTCAGAGAAGAGCTCTGCCAGGATACCACCACAGCCAAACATCACCAGGGTCCCAAATCCATCCCTATTGAGCGCCCCACATATAAACTCCATCTCCACAGGGACCTGCTCCTGGATGAGGAGATCCCCATCCCCTCCTATACGTCTCTTTAAAGACTTAAAGGAGTTTATAAGGGATTCTGCAGAACATATATCTCTCTCCACCAGTTTTGCCTCGCTCTTGTGGACCACCCCTTTTTTTAGGCCCTTTAATATCACAGGATAACCCACCTTCTCTGCAAAAGAGAGCCCCTCATGGGGGGAGGATATGATTCTTTCTCTGGGGACGTGTATCCCAAGGGGCCTTAATATCCTTTTTGCCTCGTATTCGTTCAGGATCCCATCTTCTCCCCTGGGTACTTCTATGAGATCTACACAGGGGGGAGGATCTGCCTCCCCTTTTATCTCTAAGAGGGCCCTTTGTTTTATCTTGTATTTGAAGAGGGCATCTGCACAACTCACTGCATCCCTTAGGCTGGAGAATAGGGGAATGCCCATCTCCCTGGCCCTCCACTGGTATTTTTGCAGATATTCCCTCTCTCCAATGAGCCAGATAAATATGGGGCAGTGTTGTGTGTGTACAAACTCCTTAATAGGAGAGAGGTCCATCTCCCCAAAGCGGGAGGAGGTAAATAGATGAAGAAAAATGGCCTTTATGTTTGAATCCTTAGATAGGGTATCCATACAATGGGCATATACCACATCCCGTCCACTTTTTTCCACCGCAGGCCATACATCCAGGGGGTTGGAGATACTCATCCAGTGAGGATAGATGGGACGTAGTTTTTGAATGGTGGAAGGAGAAAGCTCCCACAACGAGAGAGAGGTGCCTTCTAAGAGATCTGAATTTACGATCCCCGCCCCTCCACTATAGGTAATGATTGCAGTGCCCACAGGGGGAGTGAGGGATGGGGGCAGGGGAAGGTCCTTATAGCAAGCAAGGGTGTGAGATATGTTTATAAGGGAATCAAAGTCCCTCACCTCTATCACATTTGCCTGTTCAAATATTCCTGAGACCACATCACTGTCCTGGGCCATGCTGGCGGTATGAGTAAGAGCGGCCTTTGCCCCCTGGGGTGTCCTGCCTCCCTTGAGTATAACCACTGGCTTTGGAGAGTTTCTGCACAGGTCAAGAAATCGGGAAGGGGATATAAGGGATTCCAGATATAGGGCAATCACTGAGGTGGAATCATCGTGGAAGAGGTATTCCAGGAGGTCACATTCTGTGATGCCAGCCCTGTTTCCAATAGAACATGCCCGAGATATCCCTGCTCGTGCAGTAGAGAGTACATCTATCAAAAAACCAGCGCTCAACATCCCACTTTGCACTATTAGGGCAATATTGCCTGGATACATATATTCCCATATGGAGGGAGAGACAAAGGAGAAAACATATCCTCTATGGGTGTCCACCAATCCCATGCAATTTGGTCCCCATAACTTCATGTTATATCTGTGGGAGATCTCCTCTAGCTTTTTTTGTAATTCCTTTCCCTTTCCTCCAGACTCGGCAAATCCCCCTGACTCTACAATTATGCCCTTTGTTCCCTTCTTCCCCAGTTCCTCTGCGGCCCTGCATGCCTCAGGAGCAGGGACAAATATTATGGCCAGATCCACCCCATCTGGTATTTCGGAGATGGAACAATAGCATCTCTGTCCCTCTATCTCCCTGTATTTTGGATTTACAGGAAAGATCTCTCCCTTAAATCCTTTTTTTACATTTTGGAGGATAACATATCCTCCCTTTCTGGGGTCTTTGCTGGCCCCTATTATGGCTATGGAGCGAGGGGAAAAAAAGCAATCCAATTCTCTTCACTCCTACTTATTTTATTAGTTCAATTATCTTTTTAAATTCTTCAGTCCCGGAACGCTCCATGAGCTGAAATAGGATTATCTCCAGGGTGGTAATCCTTATATCCTCTGCTTCCATATATGCCAGCCCCCTTTTCCAGTTTTCTTTAAATCTGGAACATACCCCATCAGCCATCACATGGACCTTATAATCCCTTTCTTGAAGTTCTATAGCAGTCTGAAGTACACAGATATGGGCCTCTATCCCACATAATACTACATGTTCTGCCCCTGTCTCCATAAGTTGTTCCATAAACAGGGGGACCTGGCAGCAAGAGAAGGTGAGTTTTTCAATGGGAGACCCTTTTATATACCCCCGTAATGGCTCCACTGTTGGTCCCAATCCCTTGGTATATTGCTGGGTAAACAAAAAAGGGACCCTCAGGAGATCGCATGCCTTGAGGAGTATCTCTATCTTTCTTATGACCTCCTCCCTTACTTTTGGAGGCATTATCTTTACCAGACTTTCCTGTACGTCTATTATTACCACTGCAGTATTATCTTTTTTTGGTAGTACCATCCCTCCCTCCTTCTGTAATATAATTAGCTCTCAATTAAAGAGAGGGCCCTCTTGATCCTGGTGAGGACCCTCTCCTTTCCCAAGACCTCCATGGTCTCAAATAGACCAGGACTAGCGGTTTTACCAGTTATACATACCCTGATGGGTTGGGCCAGTAACTTAAATTTTATCCCCTCTTCCTCCAGATATTTCCGGACACATTCCTCCAGAGAACCCTGGGAAAAGTCTGAGAGAGAACTAAGACGTTCATATAGGTTTTTCAGATGAAGTTGGACCTCACTGGTGAGGAATTTCTTTAATAGCTCTGGAGTATATTCTATTTTTTCGTCTTCCACCACAAAAAATAGGGCCTTTTCTGCCATCTCCACCATGGTGGTAGAGCGGGGTTGAAGAAGAGGGACTATCTTTTCCAGATAAGAAAGGTCTTTCACATGCACCCCTGATCTCTTTAGATAAGAGGACAGGATAACTGCCATCTCCCTCACACTCTTCTTCTTTATATGTTGGCTGTTTACCCACTTTAGTTTTTCAGGGTCAAAGATACATGCAGCGTTTTTTAGTCTTTTCAAAGAAAATTTCTCAACCAGCTCTTCCAGTGTGAATATCTCTTGGTCCCCATAGGACCACCCCAGTCTCACAAGATAGTTTAACAGGGCCTCTGGTAGATATCCCATTTCCCTATATTCCAGTACTGATCTCGCTCCATGCCTTTTGCTCAGTTTCTTTTTGTCTGGTCCCATTATCATGGGAACGTGGATAAACCTGGGTACAGGATATCCCAGTGCCTCATATAAGAGTATTTGCTTGGGAGTATTGTTTATATGGTCATCTCCTCTTATGATGTGAGTCACTCCCATAGTGGCATCATCTACCACCACTGCCAGATTATAGGTGGGGGAGCCATCCACCCGCTGGATAACAAAATCGTCCAGTTCCCTGTTGTCCACAGAGATAGGGCCCTTAAGCACATCGTTGAATGAGGTCTCTCCCTCCAGAGGGGACTTAAACCTCACCACCCGATTTGGTCCTGGTCCCAGGTTGCGCTCCCTGCATCGGCCATTGTATTTGGGCTTTTCCCCTCGTGCCATGGCCTGTTTCCTCATCTCCTCCACCTCTTCCCTGCTACACTCGCAGTAATATGCCTTGCCCTGTTTTATGAGCAGTTGGATATGATGTTGATATATCTTTTCTCGCTTGCTCTGAAAATATGGACCTTCATCCCAGGTGAGGCCAAGCCATTCCATTGCCTCTATAATGGCCTCAGTCATCTCTTTTGAAGAACGCTCTGTGTCAGTATCCTCTATGCGGAGGATAAACTTTCCCTTTTTGTTCCTGGCAAATAGCCAGTTAAATAGGGCAGTTCTCGCCCCCCCAATATGAAGATGACCTGTGGGACTGGGGGGAAATCTTGTTACTACTTTTTCCATGACCTTCTCCTCAACAAAAAAGGCGGGTGGTCCCGCCTTCTAATGATTTACAAATATTGTGGGACTATACAGACTCCACGGCCTTTATTTCTGGTATCTTCATTTTTAATATCCGCTCTATGCCATTTTTTAAGGTGATCTGTGCCATTGGACATCCCGAGCACGCCCCCTGCAATCTCACCTTTACAATATTGTCCTCAGTAACCTCTATGAGTTCCACATTCCCCCCATCCGCCTGAAGCTGGGGACGAATATCTTCCAGGACCTTTTCCACCTTATCCTTTATCATGCCTTTTCTCCTTATGTTTTTTATATAACTTATAGGATAGAGGATATTGGTTTTTCTTGTCAACCTGCGTTTGTTTGGGATGTAAATATCAATTCTGGCCCTATGAGAGAGCTATAAGAGGGATGTAGGGGATTTTTTTCTTTTTTCCTTGAATTTTTCTTTTTTTTTCTTTAAAAATCTTAGAGGACAGAAGAGTGAAGAGAGAACATATTAAAAAATTACTGGATCGTGAGCCATGAGAGTATGAAATATCTTAATGTGAGGTGGGTGTTATTTTTTCTGGCAGTATGTCTGTTCCCTTGTTGCGGAGGGGGTGGGGGAGGGAATCAGCTACAGCCAGTATGGAATTTTTCTCCCCAGAGTATAAAAATCCACTACAGGGCTACCCCTGACCTGAACCTTTATCAAAACACTCCTCATACCCTTCTCCTTAAGATATTTGAGTTGAGGGATATCTCCCGTTTCAAGTCCCTTCTTCAGAGTAGAGGGGGCCTTATAAAGGTCCTGCAGTTTGTGGGACAAAACCTTTATCTGGGAGATGCTCAAAAGGATGTGATCTATTATGAACAGAAGATAGTGTCTCCTGGAGATGAAAAGACCATTTCTCTAGATCGGATGAAGGGTGTAAAATGGATAGCCATTGTTGCAGGGTATTATAATCTCTCCCCTGAAACCTCCTTTAGGTATTTTAAGGTTCCTATCATTTACCAAAAAAAGGGCATTATTTTTAAAAAGAAGATAGCCATACCAGGGCGTTTATTTGTAAATCTTATACTGGGTCCAACCTCTATTCAAGCGGTGGGGGGATAAATGCAAACCATAAGTCCACTACTGTGGTATCAGGGGCTCTTTTTGCAACCTCAACACTTTCAGTATCTGGAAGAATATTGTCGTTCTTTTTCTTACCCTCTTATGAAGACCTTTTTTAAGGACTTTTGGGGCGTTCTCAATGTTGATATAAACAGAGAAATATTAAATGATATGGTATTTGAGGTTCTTCAAGGTGAATTTATCTTTAGAGACGGCGCCTGGATCTCTTATCCTGGTAATGCTCGTATAGAGACTCGGTCATTTGAAGATGCCTGGATGGATCCCGATAAGCCTTTTTGGGTTTATGTTGGACTCAAGCGACTTAAAAAAAATGAGAAGAATGTCTCCTTTTATGAAAGAGAAGATAAAATCCCTCCAGTAAACACGCGTTTTATCTGTGCAGAGGACCCTGAGCTGGTAAATGATTTTATAGACCCAGAGGCCCCCCAGGCCCAGCTTAAGAAAATGAAGTATTTTGTGAGGGTGTTCTGGGAAGATGAGATAAAAGAACTAGCAGATTTTTATTTCTTTCCCCTGGTAAAACTCATAAGGGAAGGGGGTGAGATAAAGATAGCCCAGGATTTTGTCCCCCCTTCTGTTACCCTGGGGGCATCTTCTTCTCTATCAGCGATATTTAAATCCGTAAGGGATCAGTTGACCTCCAGGTGTAGACAACTGGAAGAGTTTAAGAGTCCCAAGGAGATGCAGCTTGCAGAATTGGATTCTGAATATCTTCTCTATCTCATGGCCTTGAGGTCCCTTAACCGATATGTGCCCCTTCTATACTCTTTTTATGAGAACAGACACAGCGTGTCTCCTAAACAAGCATATATCCTCTTATCTCAGATAGTGGGGGAGCTAAGCACCTTTACTCAACGGATAAATGCCCTTTCTGAAACAGAAAAAGGAGAAAGGTTGCTTCCTGGCTTTGATCATGAAGATCCCTATAGGGGTTTTTATGAGGCCAATCAGTTAATATGGGAACTATTAAATGAGATCATTATTGGTCCAGAATATGTGGTGAAGTTGACTCCTGTGGAGATTGGATGGCATGGGGAGTTACCTCCAGAGATACTGGATGTGAGAAATGAGTTTTATCTGGTCCTTCAGACCTCTAAACCAGAGTCTGCTCTCCTGGAAGATATAAAAAAGCTGGCCAAGTTGTGTTCCCTGGACTGTGTGTTTACCCTGGTATCAAGGGCACTTCCAGGCATTCCTCTGGAATATGTGGCTGTTCCCCCCCCTGGTCTTCCACGAAAGAAGAATACCTACTATTTTTTGATAGATAGGGAGCACAGTCTGTGGGAATATGTGCAGCGGGATAAAAACATTGCCCTTGCATGGGAGGGATATCCCCAGGACCTTAAGGTGGAAGTGGTGGTGATGAAGAAGTGAAGAGTAACATTAGAGGAGGAGATCCATGGGGGAGATTAAGGGGGCTAAGTTAGTAGATTGTTTTATGGAGATATTTTCCTATACCCTTTATTTGTTGAAGGATATAAAAGGGGGAGACCTCCCTGATTTTGAAAAGGTAAAAGAGGATTATAACCACCTATTTGAACGTTCAGCCAGGATGGCTTCTCAATATGGCTTTTCCAGGGTAAGGTGGAAAAAGGGGTGTTTCCCGGTATGTGCCTTTGTAGATGAAAAAATCCTGTGTTCTTCCTGGTCAGAAAAGGGAAGGTGGTTGAACTATCAGCTCCAGAGGAAATTTTTTAATACCACCAATGCAGGAGAAGAGTTTTTTCAAAAGATGCAAAAGCTGGGGGATGATGAAAAGGATGTGAGGGAGGTTTATTCTTACTGTCTCGCCTTTGGTTTTACAGGGAGGTACTATGCACCAGAAGATGAAGAAAGGCTTCAAGAGATAAGGACAGAGAATTTTTTAAAGTATTTTGAAGAAGATGAAGAGGTGGGTCTGCCGGAGACCATCTTTCCTCGTGCGTATAGTAAGGGTGTTTCTCCTAAGAGAACAATGTTTAGCTTTAGAAGCAATGTCGCTACGCTCCTCTTTGTTCTTATCCCCATAGGGGTGGGCCTCTTATACTGGATACTGAAGATGAGGCTTGATGAGCTTTTCAAATAGGCCTTTGTTAACTTATTAAAGTAAACAAGAGGACTTAACAGCAGTGAAGATAGTAAGGTATTTGCTCACAATGGGCTTGGTCCTGCTGGTGGGTGGAGTAGTAGTGGGGGTGGTATTTTTTATGGGGCTGCCCTGGTGGTACTCCATTGGGGCCCTTGGATTTATCTTTGCGTTGTGGTTTGGAGTGATCTTTTTAAGACGATATCTTGCCCGAAGACGGGAACGTAAGTTTGTAAAAAGGGTGATTGAGGAGGATACCCAACGGATAAAGGATGCTCCAGAGTATCGTAGAGCGGACCTATTGGAGGTTCAAAAAAAATGGAAGGAGGCTATAAGGCTATTATCCACCTCAAAATTGGCCAAAAAGGGAAATCCCCTATATGTGTTACCGTGGTTTTTATTTTTGGGAGAGGCGGGAGAAGGGAAGACCACTGCGTTGAGAAATGCTCGCCTGGCATCTCCTCTCACGGACATTCCACGGGTCTCAGGGATTGCAGGTACTCAGAATTTTGATTGGTGGTTTTTTGAAAAGGCAATTATCCTGGATACCGCAGGGAGATATGCAGTCCCTGTGGATGAGGTGGTGGACAGGGAGGAATGGGAGAGGTTTTTGACCCTCCTGGCCAAATATAGAAAGAAGGAACCCCTAAATGGAGTGGTTGTAACAGTCTCCTGTGAGAGTCTTTTTAAAAAGGAGAGTGCCCAGTTAATAGATGTGGCTCAGTATATAAGGAGGCGCATAGATCAGATAATGAGGGTAACAGGTTATAAGATACCTGTATATTTAATGATTACCAAGATAGACCTTATCAATGGGATGACTGCTTTTGCAGAGGCCGTTCCAGAGAATTATTTTAATCAGTGTGTTGGCTATGCCAATGAAGAACTAGAAGGGGACTGGAAGAGATTTTTGGAGGATGGCTTTTCCTATATCGTGGAGCGGTTAAAGAAGATTCGGTTTCTCTTGCTTCAACAGAGGGAGGAACCCGAACCTGGTCTTCTCCTCTTTCCCCAGGAATTAGAGAAACTATATCCTGGTTTAAAGGCATTTTGTGAGGGCCTTTTTGCTCCAAATCCCTATCAAGAGCCTCCCCTCTTTAGGGGGATATATCTTACTAGTGCCACTCAAGAAGGAAGGGTTATATCGGATTTTCTCGAGACCTTTAAGCTGGAGAAGTTTGCACGTATACACCCTACCATTCGGGAGACAGGAATATTTTTACGGGATTTCTTCAATTTCATATTGCCTGGGGATCGCTTTTTGTTTTCTCCCATCAAGGAGTTTCAGCGATGGAGAAAGACCACCTTTTCTCTTGCCCTCCTCACCTGGATCTTCCTGAATCTAGGAATGGCCGCAGTAATAGTGAGTAACTATGAACATAACCTTCAGGTATTGTCTCAAGGAAGACATATAAGTTCTCTGGTCATGGGGAAGGATGAAGGGAGCAATGTTTTAATGCTGGCCAGGTATGAGGAAAGTGTGTCTTCTCTGCAAAAGGAGGTGGATTCTTACTGGATACCCCGATTGGGATATAACTATGATATTAAGTATCTTTCTATATTAAAAGAAAGATTTAGAAAGAGATTTCAGAACTATGTGCTGAGTAAGATGGATTCCTATATAAATAAACAGATTCATGAGCTATCTTCCCGAAGTGATGAGAAGAGCAGTAATCTCCTTATAAAAAATATAGATTTTATGGTGAACCGTATAAATATTTTAAGAAGCATTTCTGCAAAAGAAAAGATAAGCCAGGATGTTTGGGGGGATCTTTCCTATGAGGTGCCTTTTGTATTTCCTAAAGTATCACAGGAGTTGGTCCCCTATTTTGTACGTTGTTATAGATATTATCTTCAAATATGTTCTCCAGAGGCCATTGAAGACCAGCTTAATGTGGTCATATCAGAACTAAAGAATATAATACACCTAAAAGGAGGGGATCTCCACTGGATAGTGGAACATCCTGCACTTCGTGCCTTCAGGGTCTCTTTGAGTTCTATATGGGGACTCTCAAATATCTCTGAGGAAGAGGATATATTTCTCCCTGGTGCTTATACTGTAAAGGGTAAAGAAAAGAT
>Ga0256914_1000702_pt1 | contig 32557 bp, 28 predicted proteins | sample HulkmetaG_FD_191571 | JGI IMG/M metagenome (GOLD analysis project Ga0256914, IMG submission 191571) | Hydrothermal chimney microbial communities from Main Endeavour vent field at the Juan de Fuca Ridge, Pacific Ocean - Hulk | ecosystem: Environmental > Aquatic > Marine > Hydrothermal vents ... | reverse complement strand
CGTGGTAGATGAACCTGTGTATTAGAGAAGCGTTCAAAAACAGGTAGTAGAAGAATCCTATGCCCCAAGATATCACGCATACGAGAAACATATAATTGGATAACTCTGTCCCCCAGTAAGGCACAAGTATCGCTCCACTCGTAGGGATAACTATGGCACCAACAGGAGGAATGAGCCATCCACAGTTGCCATGCGTCATGTCTATGGAAGGCTGTATAAACACCAGCGCCGTTATAAGTACGGCAAAAAACACCGTACCAACCATACCAAACAACCACATTGCCTTAGCCCACTCAACTGCTAACCGATAATCCATGCACCCCTTCCCCACTATGAGAAAGTCGGACGCAAGAACCAGTGCTCCAATTGGAACGGTAGGGAAAAAGTGTGCAACGATTGGGTGGTTTAGGTCTTTTTTCACCACCTCAGGGTACATAACAAACCTCAACGCCCACAAAGTCAGTATGGTGAAAAACATCACTATATTGAGATAAAAGAGAAATACCCCCAAACCCTTAACGCCTACCTGACAGCTGGTAATAGCCGTTATTCCAGTGCCCATTACAGCAGCTCCCCAGGCAGGAGAGAAATTCTTAATCACATTCGTTTTCAAGCTGCAGCACCTCCTTGTTCTCCTCTGCTATTTTGTCTATGAGCTCCTGCACCTCGGGAGGCAGCGAAAGTGAATAGTAAACAGAGTTGCCCTCCCTCTCATCAAAGACAAGCCTCAAATACTTCAGGATAGATAGATGTTTTGATACACTGGGTTGAGAGTCTCCAATAAACTTCACTATCTCACACGCACACACCCGCTTTTTCTCTCTTATAAAGCACAGTATCTTGAGTCTCTTTTCAGAAGACAATGCACCAAACAGCTCTGCCCACTCTCTTATCTTCATGTTTATAAGTATATAACTATATAGGAAATATGTCAAGCACTAAAACTCACACCACCAGCTCCACTTCCACTCTGCTTATCAATCCGAACCCTCAGCGTTGAATAGCCCCTATGGAGGTGCTATAATCTTTACGGTGATGCAAATGATACTGGAACTAATACAGGAAAAGCCACCTGACAAGGGTTTTGCCATAGCTGCCGTGATAGTCTCGGGTTTCGCAGTGGTGTTTCTACTTGCGTTCATAGCAGGGATACTCTCGCTACCTACGATCCACGAAGGGAGTACGCCAGAAATTATAGGCTACATCATAACGATAATACTAAGCGGCGTAAGTATGGTTATAGGTATCCTACTAAGCATAGTGGGGGTGATTCTTCAGCTAATACTGGCATTTTCGTGGAAGAATGCCATATCCACGAATATCCAGAACACAGAGATCGTAGTAAAATACATACAGAAATACCTATCAGAGGAGAAAAAAGCGCTAACAGACTCCATACTCAGAAAACTCTCTTACATAAGACTACCCATTTGGCCACTCTGGACCTACACAATCCTACTTGTAATAGCACCATCGGTAGGGAAGAACCTTCTGGGTATTGCAGGTGGCATTCTGTTGTTCGTAGGTGCGCTGGCATTTCTCGGCATCTTTCTACACTTCGTATTCGAGGCAACTTCAACGCTATCAACCACGAAGAAGAGACTCTACGAAGAGATATTGAGCGAAGATTGGCCATCGTACCCAAGCATCGGGCAGAAAAGTGCCGTGCTCGTAGTCATCATCTCCATTTTAACTGCATCCATATACTGGCTATACATACTGCTGAGAATAACGGAGGAGCTGTCAGAGTTTATAAACAAAGAACAGATCGTTAGGTTTACCCTGATAAACAGGTTAAAAAAGCAGGAATCCTCCTAAGCAGCCACTTCCACCCTATTTCTACCCAGAGACTTTGCCCTGTAAAGAGCCTCGTCCACCCGCATAAAAAACTCGTCTAAACTTTCACCCCTGTACTCTGCAACACCGGCACTCACGGTGACCTTCGCACAGCTCACCATTATATCCACATTGTATATGGCAAGCCTTAGCTTTTCGGCAACGATGCGAGCGCTCTCGGCACTCGTATTTTCAAGTACCACTATAAACTCCTCTCCACCATACCTGCCAACCACATCAGACCCTCTCACCCCACCACGCAGAATGGAAGCCACCCTCTTCAGTGCCTCATCTCCCGCCTGATGCCCACACCTGTCGTTTATTTCCTTAAAGTGGTCCACATCAAACATGATGACAGAAAGCGGAAAGCCATACCTCTTGGAACGGTTAATAGCTTCCTTCAATCTACTAAACAGATACGCCCTACTACACAACCCAGTAAGGTCGTCTGTAACAGCCATCTTTGAAAGCTCCTCGTTCTGTCTTAAGACAGTCTCGTGCTCCCTGTCAAAGCTATCTATAATGTATACGATTCCAAAGACTGACGGTATGAAACTCGTTATTATACCCATCGTGACATCCAGATACCTGTTGAACTCGGTGGCATAGGGGTGTATCAGCTGGGGATAGTAAAAGTCCACAGTCGCAAGGGCAAGTCCATCCACCAGCGTCAGGATAACGAGCACGGCCCTCTTCCACCCTTTCCAGAACAGAATGGATACAAAAATCGGTATGTTAAAGTAAAACGGTATGCTACCCTTGTAACCACCATTAGTAAACCAGAACGCCGTCAGCGAGGAGAGTATAATGGTAAAAAGAGCTATAGGGATGTAAATCCCATACGCTTTCGCTAAAAACCACACGATACCAACAGCAATGGCACTCGCTATCAAAATGGGTTCGTGCCACCGGCTCACATCCATGTAGAGGTTGATCGGTATTAAGGCCACATAGAGGATAAATGCAATACAAAGTGCCTTTTGGTATATGCTTCTTCTTAGCTCACCTACACCCTTAATCTTCTCTACCACAAAGTGCCTCCTAACCTTTTACACGAAGCAGAAACGACAGAGATGTCATCGCACCTCCAAAGATAAAGAGTGCCAACCCTACACCAAAAGCGTCTGCCAGTGCACCGATCAATGGAGAAAGGATCGCCATAACCACCGTAGTAAGCTGAGACTCCACTGACAAACCCGATGCCATCGTCTTATGAGAAACTCTATCGCTTATAAACGCTACATTCAACGGCCTTCTAATGTTGTGCAACACATAAAACAACAGAAAGAATATAACAGAAACTATCTGCATATGCAAGTACATAAATATACCAGCACCCACAAGCAGAAAGGCACCAACCACATATGTAAAGTTTATAGCACCAACTATGTCTTTAAACCTATCAGCAAAACGGGAAGAGTTCTTAGAGGCATAACTCGTTAAAAGGTATATGATGAAGTAAACCACACCTATGACTATTGCAGACCTTTTCACACCGCTAAACGCTACAAAGAGCGGTAAAGAGAGCGCAAATGACTTCACAACGGGTTGCAGATACTCCTTCGTTGCCTTGAAGAAAGCTGAAAATGTGGAACTGTTCAGTATGGCCTTCATAGCACCAAGATTCCTAAATATGCCAATAAACTCCCTTAAAGTAGTTCTTATCTGCTTGACTACAAGTCCCTTTTCCACTCTTACCAGCACCCCATCCAGCTCCTTCGGATAGGTAGCGAGGTTTATCAGGTTCAACACATACGGAATCACAGAGACTATAAATATATATCTGTAACTCCCACTGTAAAAGACAAGTGCAGCGGCTATAAGCGAGCTCACCGCAGAACCAAGCTGAGAGGCAGCCCTGGTACTTCCGTAGTACTCCACCTTCCTATCACTCATATCATTCAACCTGAGGTATTCAAGGATCAACGCCTTGTGCGTACCCGTTCTGAACGCCTCTCCAAGTGCAAAGAACACCATGGCTAAGGCATACGCATAAAAGTGGGGAAAGAGATAAAACATCACAAAAGAGACGATGTAAGAACCAAACGACATTAACATAGACCTTCTCCTACCAAATGCATCGGCATATATACCCGTAGGTATTTCCAGCACATTGGTGGAGATATCCCTTATTGCAAATAGACTCCCTATCTCAAAGAACGAAAAACCCATCTCCCTGAAAAACAAGATTATAAACGGATCAAAGAAACGAAGATTTTTAAGGAAGCCGTACAAGGAAAACTTGTAAAACATTCTATCCTTTTTGATCATTTGTGCTTCCCCCGAGATGCAAGGCTACGCTACTGCTTAACATTTTAACACTTATGTCAACGAAAGTCACACTTTAAAACGGTTTCAGATCATACGACCTCCTGTCCAATTGCTGCCTGAACGATGAGCAGTGAATGGTCTGCAATTGCACGGAGCGTATTAGCAATGTCAACTATAATGGGCGTGGCACCAACGACCTTCGGGTCTCCCGAACGGGTAATCTTGCTGATATACCTAACTCTAAAGAACCTTTCCCACTCTATCGTCTTCCTGCATGTATCTATGGCACTCTTAGCGAGGTTTACATCTCCCACAGCCATCACACCAACAGAGCTCCTCAACGAGCTCCTTGCAAGAGAAAACCCCCTAAGCAGTGCGTTGCTTATGTCCTCGGAGAATGTCACATTCCAGTTTGACTTCTTTCTCAAAGGCTTCACTATACCCCTTTCTATTATGTCTTCTATGTACTCGAGCTCGTTTGCTATGTATATGAGGTTCATGATTTCTCTTCTCTCCTTCTTCGTTGGTGCATCTACATCAGACATAAACTCTACTATGCTACCCGTCAGGGTATCTACAACCTCATCGTAGCTCTCAAGCTCCCTTATAGCTACCCCCTTTTGTCCCTCAAAGATCCTCTTTGCACTCAACACCAGATCTTCCGTTATGTTGGCCACCCTTATAATCTCCTGCGTCGCCAAATATATTGCCATCTGAGGTATCGAAGAGAGATTCCTGTCTATGAACCTCGGCATACTCATCTTTTCAAGTTCTGTCTCCTTCACAGGCAATAACCTCTGTATAACACGAGCAAACTCCTTAGACCACGGCAGGATCACCGCTGCATTCATGGAGGCAATGATCAAGTGGGCATTCGCCATCTGCCTCGGTATGTAAGTGGATGTGTACTCAGCCAGAGAGATAATAGGGGACATAAGTATCATTCCAAGTACACCACCTACAATCTTATAAAGGAAGGTAGTCCAGGCAAGCCTACGAGCAGCAGTAGAAGAACCTATAGCAGAAACTAACACCACAGAGGCAGAGCCAACATGCAAGCCCAAAATCACGGGGATAGCTATCTTCATCCCTATGATCCCCTGAGATGCCATAGATATCGCTATAGCCATAACAGCTGCACTACTCTGAATGATCATCGTAAACGCAGTAGATATCAAAAATACCCACAATGGGTGATCCCTCAATGTGCTGATAGCATCAGCAATCCTACCGGAATTCTTTACCGGTTCTATATACATGCCTATAAGTTTCATGCCCAGAAATATCATCCCAAAACCGAGAAAGACATTTCCCATCACACGCAACTTATCAGACTTGCCAACCAACTTAAGAAAGAATCCAGCAGCAAGCATCACAGGGAAGTAAGCCTTGATGTCAAATGCTATGATCTGGATAGCCACAATAGTGCCAATACTCGCACCTATCATCAACGGGACGGAATCCTCAAACAGCATCATCTTGGAGTTCACCATGCTAACCAGAAGTGCAGTTGCAATGGAGCTACTCTGCGTGGCAACGGAAATTGCTACCCCCACCAGAAGGGAAAACAGCTTATTCTTCACTATTAAGGAGAACAAAGGCTTGAGTTTTACGCCCAGAAACTCCTTTAAGCTCCCACTTATGGAGTTTACTCCTTGTAAAAACACGACGAGTCCGCCAATTATACCTATAACAACAAACCACATGCTCATCTTCTACCAAACCTCTCGATCATCAAACCGTGCCTCACACCCTTGCTACTCACGAAAAAGCTACTAATGTGAAAGTTCTTCAAAAGGGAATAGAGTATAGCCACACCGCCAAGGATTATATCTGCCCTTTCCGGTTCCAAACCTTTGATCCGTTTCCTCTCCTCTATACTTTTAGAAAGATAGAGTTCCATCTGATGCTTTACATCATCAACAGTCATACGCAGACCTTGGACTCTCTCAGAGTCGTAATCAGCCAGTCCCAATTTCACAGAAGCCATGGTCGTGACAGTGCCACCTATACCAACAACAAGTTCCACATCTCCGGGAAGGTCTATAGAAGAGAACCTGCTATCCAAATAGGATAGCAGCCCAATCAACTCTTCCTCCTTGACCGGATCCGACAACAGATACCTCTCAGAAAATACCAATGCACCAATGTCCAAACTCACCAAGTCGTGTACCTTGCGTGCCCTACCAAACACAACCTCAGTGCTACCACCACCTATGTCAAACACCAGCACATCCTCATTCTCAACACCGAAGCCGCAGAGAGCCGCCAAATAGGAGAGCTCAGCCTCCTTTTTGCCATCTATAATCTCCACATCTATACCGGTAGTTTCTTTCACTTCTCTCAAAAAGACACCTGTGTTTCTCGCCTCTCTTAAAACCATGGTGCCAACCGCTGCATACTCCACAACCCCGCTGTTCTTCATTATCTCCGAATACTCTTTTAACACACTTACGGTCTTACTAATCGCCTTAGGAGTTATCAGACCCGTATTTCTAACACCCTCTCCAAGCTTCGTGATACGAAGCACATCAGCCACCCTTTCAAACCTTCCGTCAGGGAGCCTGTCAGCGATGTACATAAGAGCAGAATTCGAACCCACATCGATGGTTGCATATCTGTTTAACATCACACCACCACACAAATCCCCTTATATTTCATGCAATAATATAGCAAAGATCGGGATAAGTCAAGGAGAGATTGGGAAGTTCAGGAAGGGTAAAGGGGTAGCCTTTGCTACCCCAATGAGGCTAAATATTCTTTACTATCTCTTCTGCAAACTCAGAACACTTCACTTCCTTGGAGCCTTCCATCTGACGGGCAAGATCGTATGTAACAATCCCTGAAGATATGGTCTTCTCCATCGCACTAATTATTGCCTCGGACACCTCTTTCCAACCCATGTATTCAAACATCAAACAACCCGAGAGTATCAGAGCACCGGGGTTAACCTTATCCATACCTGCATACTTGGGTGCCGTGCCGTGAGTAGGCTCAAACAGAGCCACTTTATCTCCTATGTTTGCCCCCGGTCCTATTCCAAGACCGCCAACCTGCGCCAAGAGGGCATCCGACAGGTAATCCCCGTTAAGGTTCGGCGTGGCAATCACACTGTACTCCTCAGGTCTCAGCAGCACCTGTTGAAACATGGCATCTGTTATTCTGTCTTTTATAACCACCTTTCCCTCTGGGACCTTTCCACCATACTCAGCATAAAGATCATCTTCCGTGATAGCTACATCGGAAAACTCCTCCTTAGCAACCTCGTATCCCCACTCTTTAAATGCACCTTCTGTGTACTTCATTATGTTACCTTTATGCACCAGCGTAACGCTGGGAAGGTGATTATCCAGAGCATACTTTATCGCCATCCTGACGAGCCTCTTGGTCTTAAACTCACTCATCGGCTTTATACCTATACCGCAATCATACCCCAAACTGCAACCCATCTCCTCATTCAGAAAATCTATGACCCTTCTTGCCCCATCGCTACCCTGCTTCCACTCTATCCCGGTGTATATGTCGTCCGTATTCTCTCTAAAGACTACCATGTTTACCCGTTCCGGATGTTTAACAGGAGCAGGTACACCCTCAAAGTGTCTCACAGGTCTAACACACGCATAAAGATCGAGTTTCTGCCTAAGCGTTACATTCAAACTTCTGAACCCACCTCCCACAGGAGTAGTCAACGGACCCTTTATAGCTATACCGTGTGCCTTTATCACCTCAAGTGTCTCCTGTGGCAACCACTCACCAAATTTATCGTATGCCTTCTGCCCGGCGTATATCTCCTTCCACTCTATCCGTCTCTTCCCACCGTAAACCTTTTCCACCGCACTATCAAATACTCTCTTTGCCGCCCTCCATATATCAGGACCAATCCCGTCACCCTCTATAAACGGTATGACGGGCATTTCTGAGGGTTTAAAAGACATAGCTACACCTCCCCAGAGAGTTTTTTCTTGTAAAATGGTAAAATTCCACCCGCCTTGATCAACTCCCTATCCCTCTCAGAAAGGTCAATCTTTGCCTCGAACTCAAAAGACTTAGAGAGATCTTCTACCTGAAGTGAATCCCTGTCAAAGTCAACTTTTATTCTTATGCGATCCCCCTGCTGTATCTTTTCGTAAACTTCTCTATCTATCAGCATGGGAATAATACCAGCGTTTACGAGATTTGCCTTATGTATTCTTGCAAAAGATACTGCCATAACTGCCTTTACACCCAGATACATAGGTGCCAGGGCTGCGTGCTCCCTACTTGATCCCTGACCGTAGTTCTCTCCACCAACGATTACCCCACCATTCTTTTGCTTTGCCCGGGCGTAAAACTCCGGATCAACAGGTTCAAAGACATGTTTAGATATCTCAGGAAGGTTAGACCTCAGAGGCAAGATGTTCGCACCAGCAGGCATGATGTGATCCGTCGTGATGTTGTCTCCAACCTTTATGAGAACTTCTGCATCTATCGTATCCTCCATCTCTCCTCTCAGCTCAAGAGAGACTATGTTAGGTCCCTTCACGACCTCAACGCTCTCAGGGTCAGGTGACGGAGGGATTATCATGGAGTCATCTATCACATACTTCTCAGGCTCCTGTACAACGATAGGTTGCATACCAAGGTGTCTCGGATCAGTTATAACACCCATGATAGCAGATGCCACAGCCGTCTCCGGACTAACAAGATAAACAGACGCACTCTTCGTTCCACTCCTACCGTAGAAGTTGCGGTTGTAAGTCCTCAAACTCACACCATTAGTAGGAGGAGAAAACCCCATACCAATGCAAGGTCCACACCCCATTTCAAGAACTCTCACCCCTGCAGATAGTATCCACTGAAGGGCACCATTTTTCTGAAGTTCCAGCATAACCTGTCTGGAGCCCGGATTCAGGGCAACACTAACATCTGGATGCACCCTTCTGCCTTTAAGCATCAACGCAACCTTCATAAGATCCTTGAATGAGGAGTTCGTGCAGCTGCCTATGGCAACCTGGTCCACTTTCCTACCCTCTACTTCTCTAACCTTTACCACATTGTCAGGTGAGTGTGGTTGTGCAATCATCGGTTCAAGTTCCTCAAGGTCTATAACTATTTCCCCATCATACTCTGCATCCTCGTCCGGCAGGATCTCAGACCAATCTCTCTCCCTGCACTGCGCACTCATAAATCTATACGCAATATCGTCACTGGGAAATATTGAGGTCGTGGCACCAAGTTCCGTTCCCATATTCGTTATAGTTGCTCTCTCAGCAACACCAAGGTAGCGCAAAGCCGACCCGGTGTACTCAAACACCTTATTAACCCCACCTTTGACGGTGAGTATCTGTAAAAGTTTCAGTATGATGTCTTTTGCAGAAACAAAAGGCATCAGCCTACCCTTCAGGTTAACCTTCACGATTTCAGGCATGATAAGGTTGTAAGGCTCACCCGCCATAGCAAGCGCAACATCTAAGCCACCTGCACCAATAGCTACCATACCAATGCCCCCAGCCGTAGGGGTGTGGCTATCTGAACCCAACAGAGTCTTACCCGGGATAGAAAACCTCTCCAAGTGTAGCTGGTGACATATCCCATTACCAGGTCTCGAAAAGTATACTCCATACTTAAAAGCCGATGTCTGAAGAAATTTATGGTCATCTGCATTCATAAAGCCATTTTGCAGCAGATTATGGTCCACATAGCTAACGGAAAGCTCCGTCTTCACCCGCTTTAACCCCAATGCTTCAAATTCCAAATATACCATCGTACCAGTAGCATCTTGCGTGAGTGTCTGATCGATCCTGATAGAGATAGGGCTTCCCGGCTCCATCTTTCCATCAACAAGATGGGACTTTATGATCTTCTTGAACACCCCTAAACCCAAAGAAAACACCTCCCAAAGCAGAATCAGGCTACCTGTTTTACCTCGTCTATTACGCTACCGTCTCTGTACTCCACGATAGCCACCGTCTTATCTCCAAAAGTCACTGGAGAAGGCACACCAGTAATAGATTCTACCTTCTTCTTCAACGAGTGCATATCCATAACAGGAAGCCCAGCCTTCAACAGCCTATCAAACAGCTCCTCTCTTCTCGGGTTAACGGCTATCCCCCTTTCGGTAACAAAGACATCAACATCTCTACCGGGAGTAACAACAGTTGAAACTCTATCCTTCACGGTGGGTATTCTCATTCTGAAAGATGGTGCAACCACAACCGTCAGCTTCGAGCCGAAGGCCGTATCTTCATGACCACCAGATGCGCCCTGCAGCACACCGTTAAAACCAGTAAGCACATTAACATTAAAGTCAGTATCTATCTCCATAGCACCAAGGACAACAACATCAAGCCTGTTCACAAGACACCCTTTATTTCTGGGATTGGCATAAAAAGATGCATCTATCTCTATGTGATTGTGGTTCTTCAATATCGAAGAGGTCACAGCTGCATCAAAGCTTTGCACATCAAAGGCAACGGAAAATAACCCCTCTTCCAGCATCTGCACCATGTAACTCGTAATACCACCCAGAACAAAATTCCCCTTTATACCCTTTTCCAACATCCGATCCCTTACAAACATGGCAGTAGCCAGCGCAGCCCCAGACGCCCCCGTTTGAAAAGAAAAGTTTGGAGCAAGGTAACCGGAGTTCGCAATGACTTCTGCCGAGTAATGGGCTATCCTCAAATCCAGCGGATTCCTCGTCAACCTTGTAGTACCAGTAGCAATCTTACTATTGTCGCCTATGCTATCAACAACGAGCACATAATCCACAAGGTATTGAGGTATAGATATTGTATCCAAGGGAAACGGTTTAAGGTTATCCGTTATAAGCACAACTTTTTTTGCATACCTCACATCTACAAGTGCATAACCCAGCGAACCAAAGGCATTCCTGCCCCTTAAACCGTTTGCATTACCCTCCTCATCAGCCTCAGAAACAGCAACGAAGGCAACATCAATGTTTACATCTCCACTCTCGATAGCCCGTGCCCTTCCACCGTGAGACCTAATAACAACAGGGGTATCCATAATGCCCTCCGAAATAGCCCTGCCAAGCCTACCCCTTAAACCACTGGTGTATATCTTGCTGATCGTTCCATCTCTTATGTAATCCACGAGTCTCTCATGGGCATTGGTAAGAGAGCTCGGAGCCAACACCAACTCCTTAACCCCCATCTCTGCGATAGCGTCCATAATCATGAGCAGACAACTATCACCGTCCCTGAGGTGGTGATGAAAAGAGATAGTCGCTCCGTCCTCAATACCAACCAGCTCCAATACCCTCCTAACATCTCTTATAACCTTAGACATCAAAATCAACCCCTGCCAGCATGAGTATCCTCTTTGCCCTCTTCACCACCGGAAGGTCTACCATCTTTCCGTCAACCACAACTACTCCTTTTCCCTCTTTGCTCGCCAACAAAGAGGCTTTCACTATCCTCAAAGCCTCCTCTACCTCCTCCTCTGAGGGAGAAAAGACACCGTTTATAACGCCTATTTGGTTGGGATGAATAGCTGCCTTACCTGTAAAGCCAAGCCGCTTTACCATCAACGCCTCCTTTTTCAAGCCTTCAGCGTCGTTTACATCAGCGTACACAGTATCGAGGGCATCAATGCCTGCCGCCTTAGCTGCCATCACGACTCTCATCCGAGGATAAAGTAACTCCACACCTTCCTCCGTCTTGACTACGCCCATATCAGCCGTAAGGTCCTGGCCCCCTATCGTTATAGCATCTACCCTTTCAGACGCCCTGGCTATGAGAAATGCGTTCTCCACACCAACGGCAGTCTCTATCATGGGGTGAATGTGTATCCTGCCACGCTCAAGACCGTTTTCTTCCTCAATCTCAGTCAAGAGATCTGATAACCTCTTCACATCTTCGGGACAAGAGGCCTTTGGTAATCTCACTGCGTCCAACATCGGTAAGGCTACTGCGTGCAGATCGTCAACGCCAAATGCGGTATCCAGAGGGTTAATTCTAACTGTAACTTCCACATCTTCGAAGTTCAGGTATGAGAGTGCCATTCTTACCAGCTCTCTTGCAGCATCCTTTTCTTCCAGCGGGACCGAATCCTCGAGATCGAGCAGGATAGAATCTGCACCGTAGATGTGGGCATTCTGTATCATGGAAGGTGAGTTGCCTGGGACATACAGCATACTTCTACGCAGCCTCATCTTCAAAAGACCTCCTCAAAGCAGTGATCAACCTTGCCATTATCACATAGTCCAGAGCACCCCTATCCTGAATCTTCACAGAAACACCACTCACGGACATGCTTTGGATTACCTCGGAAACGATCTGTCGAATGCGGTCGCCAAACTGCCTTTCTACAGAGGAAGTCACCTCGATAGACACACCCTCGGAAGGAGCCACAACAACCAGAAGATCACCAGATTCCAAACTACCCGCTTCTGCAATCCTCTTCACCTGCAAGGGCATCACCTCTGTTTCAGTCTAACATATATTATCTAATTTGTCAACTTATTTCTGATTAAATAGCTTTTTCCTTACTTAAGAACACAGATATGTATGGCCACACAAGTGCTACCAGCGTTATGATAAATAGGGTAAGAGTAAGGGGATGCAAAAGCACACCCGACCAGCTGAAGCGTTCGATGATAAGCGCCCTCCGCAGGTTGTTCTCTATGAGCCTACCCAACACGAGCCCCAAAACAAGTGCCGCCACGGAAAATTTGTACTTCTTCATAAAATAACCCACAACCATAAACGCAAGGAATATCCACACATCATCTATGTCGTTATTCAGTCCAAATGAGCCCACTGCCGAAAGAAGCAGTATCGTCGTGCCTATTATGTAGTATCGCAACTTCAGAAATTGAACAAACATCTTAACCCCGAGCATGCCACCGAAGACCATCAGAAGATTTGCAACAAACATCCCCACGATAACAGAATAAACCAGCACGGGATTCGTCGTAAACAAAAGAGGACCCGGTTGTATACCGTAAATAAGAAAAACAGCAAGTATTATAGCAGTCGTGCCACTACCCGGTATCCCAAGCGTCAAAAGTGGTATCATAGCACCACCCGTGGAGGCATTGTTTGCCGTCTCCGGGGCTGCCACCCCTTCCATAACACCCGTACCAAAGAGATGTCCCTGCTTGGAAGACCTTTTGGCTTCACCATAACTGACAAACGAAGCGATGGTGGCACCTGCCCCCGGTAATATTCCTATGCCAAGGCCTATAAATGCAGACTTTATAATCGTCCACTTCATTGAAAAGAGTTCCCTAAGTGAGGGTAGTTGGGCAGTAACTCCCTCCTTGAAAAACACCTGCTTTTCCTCATTTCTCCTGCGATTCTCTATCTGGCTTAAAACCTCAGCCCCTGCAAAGGCACCTATCATAACCGGTATAAACTTTATACCGCTCAAAAACGCAGGAGAACCAAATGTGAACCTCGGTATACCCGTGATCGCATCAAGCCCTACCGTGGCAAGTAAAAGCCCCATCGTGACAGACAACAGCGTCCTTAATTGGTCACCCGGACCATGACCAAGGCCAGCCACTGCACTCAAGCCCAAAAAAGCAACCGCCGCATAGTCAGCCGGACCAAAGCTCAACGCAATCTTTGCCAACGCAGGTGCTATCAAAGCCATCATCACAACGCTGAATGCCCCTCCAAACGCAGAGCACACAATCGCTGTCCCCAACGCCTTGCCCGCCTGACCCTTAAGCGTCATCTTATATCCATCAAAGGTCGTAGGGGTCGCCTCCGGAGTACCCGGTATGTTAAACATAATAGCAGTTATAGAGCCACCGTACACGCCACCAGAGTATGTAGCAACCATCAATATCAAAGCATGGAGGGCATCAAGCTTGTAGGTAAACGGTAACATCAACACAACCCCCATGGACGCACTTATACCGGGAAGTGCACCAAAGAGTATCCCCGCCCCCAACCCCAGCATTATCAACACCCAACTGAACGGGTCAGTCAGAACATGAAGTGCAACTCCAAGGATATCCATCAAACCCCTCCCCAATCAATACAGAAGATAACTAAACTCTCTCAGCACACCAGTACCTCGTGGCAAAGGCAAGCCTAATAGACTGCCAAAAAAAACGGTAATTGCAAACGCTACCCCTACAGAAACAAGGGGATGAGACTTTCTAAAACCACCATCTATGATAAAGGCAGACACACTGGCAAACACAAACGCACTGAGCAGAAAACCAACTACTCCCTGCAAAACTATGAAAACCGCTACATTGATAACCTCGGCAAGCAACCATCCCCAAACTCCAAAGCCCACATGTTCCACTCTACCACGCCTATTTCTCACCTTCTTCAAAGAACCGTAGATCAACACGGTATCTACTATCATCATTATCGTGAGTATTATCTGTGGCCACCAGTTCGGACGCATAACTGGTATGGGATTAATCACCTGCATCTTCATACTTACCACATAGAGGAAAATCGCAACAACAAGTACAACCACCTCAAACACAAGCTCTCCATACATGAAATTCTACCCCCCACGGCAGAGGGGAGCAGACACCAACCTGCTCCCCCAAAAACTTTATTTCAAATACCCAAGCTCCTTGGCAACCTTTGTAAACATGATCTTTTCCTGACCCATCTCCTTAACAAACGCCTTACCCGGTAGGTACCCAGGCCTGAGGTTCGTCATAGTCTTCTTCGTAAATTCAACATAAGACGGGTCTTTCACAGCTTTTGCTATGGCCTTTTCGATAAACGCTACCCTATCTTTCGGGACACCCTTTCTCACGGCAAACGCCCTGAAAACACCTATGTAGTCGTGCACCCCAAACTCCGAAACAGCAGGCACATTTTTCCACATAGGTAGCCTCTTAGGACTCATGGTAATCAACACCCTACCCTTCCCAGCATCGATAAGACTCTTAATGGCAAGAGGCTCTTCCATGTGGCTTATTATGAAACCACCCAATACCGCCGCCTTTGCCTGAGAGCCCTTCTCAAAGGGGACGAATGTAATCTTTATACCAAAGTCCCTCGCAAACAGGTGATCACGGAGATCATCGTATCCCATAGGAGATGTACCACCGATAGTAAGTCTGTATGGATTCTTCTTTGCCCACGCAAGTAACTCCTTGAATGTTTTAAATCTACTCTTTGCAGAGACCCACAGTACCGATGTGTCGTGCTGAACCCTTGCCAATATATCAAAGTTCTTGAATATGTCTATCTTAGATCTGTGCAATACAGAGGCAATGAGGTGTGAAGTCGTAAACTCGAAGATAGTATAACCATCAGCAGGTTGCTGGGCTGCATATATCATACCTTTAAGACCACCACCCCCAGAGACATTTACGATCACGACAGGCACTCCCAACGCCTTGGAGAGAGGTTTCTGAAAAGCCCTCAGAAAGGTATCGCTTCCACCCCCTACGCCAAACGGACACACCACGGTTATCTTCTTATCCGGAAACTTAGCCACAGCAAAAGCTGAAGCACTCAACACCAGAACTCCAACAACAAACGCCACCAGCACCAATCTTCCCTTTCTCATAAACTACACCTCCTCTGGTCTGTTCTTAATACAGCCACATCAAAGCACACCCCCATCTACCACCCCCTTACAAAAAGTTCAAGAGCACACCAATGTCATCAACACGCTCCAACTCCCCAACAACATCTCTTAACCCCGTAACCCTATCCCCCAAAAGGTAATCCAATCGATCCTGCATCTCTTCATCAGATAACGGACTCTCCACGGAGCCCTTTGCGTAGTCCACCTTGTGCGAAATCTCACTTCCATCTAAGAGATGCAAGATCACCTCAGACTGCCACTTCTTGGGATAGTCAACATCGAATTCGGCGTTTGCAAAGACTCTAACCTTCTCGCTAAGAGCCTGCACACGCTTGTCTCGAAGCCTTTCTTCGGAAAACTGTTCTACCATAGCCCTGCCGTCTAAAAGGGCAACGGCCACGGCATACGGGAGACTAAACTGCGCCTCCACACTATTCGTCGGGTAGCGAGAAAAACCACACTGCATCTTGGCGATACTAAATGTCTTCACTTCCACGAAGTCTATATTATCCAACACCGCCTCACCTCTTAGCTTCAACGCTGCCTCCACGGCCGGATGCATACTCCTGCAACAGGCAAATGGCTTTATCTCCGTATCCAGAAGATAAAACCTCCTGCCCAACTCAAAAAGCACGGTATCATAGCTATACTGATCAGATGTTGCCTTGAAGAAACCCCCATCTTCTGCCTCTATAACCTTCGTAGGCCCCGTAAAGCCCGCTCTTGACAAAAGTGCAGAGAGCACTCCCGATTCTGCCGCCCTGCCAGGATGAAGCTTCTTACTCATGGAACCATCTGCGGTAAACGCCCACAATCCCGAGGATTGAGTTCCTGCCAAACCCAATGCACTCGCAGTGCGAAAGGTATCCAATCCCAGCAATACCGAAGATGTCGCAGCCGCACCAAATGTCCCACAGGTGGCAGTAGCATGCCATCCCTTAACCCTGTGAGAAGCGGCTCCAACGCCCATTCCAATCCTTATCATGGTCTCATAACCAACGACTATTGCCTCAAGCAGCCTTCTGCCATCTACCCCAAGATACTCTCCCAAACCCAGTGCAGTGGGGACAATAACCGCACCGGGATGAAGTTTTGCCTCCCTGTGAACATCATCGAGCTCGAGCGTGTGAGACATTATCCCTTTACCCTAAGGGCATGAAAGAGATTAGCTCGCTCCTTTCTCCCCCAAATCCTAAAACTACCCATAGAGAGCTCGGTCGGGATACCATTCACAGCCCGAGAAACCGGGAGACTATCAGAAGCAGAAAGGGCAACTGCCAATGTATCAAGTAGATGGATCTTCACCTTTTGTAAAACCTTTTCGTCAATGCCATCAAGTTCAAACGAAGAAATAAAATCAGCAAGCTGCAAAGTTACATTCACGGTCATCTCAACCTACCCTCCGGGATGTACACAAAACCGTCCATTATAAGTCTTGCCGTTCTACCAACGGTCACCTCCCTAATGGCACCACCTTCAGAAACAGAAAAAGAGACATCAATAACGCCCGAAGGGTGCCCTATAACAATGTGATTGCCAAATTCCCCAACGACTTCCCTAACAACCGTCTCTGGCTCAGACACCGCAGCAGCCACCGCAATGGCACTCGTGACAGGGAATGCCTTATGAAGTTTACCTCCCGTAACAACTCTCCCCAAAAGCGTAATATCCTTCGCACAGACATGCCTCCCGGTTACCGGCGCAACAAAATCCATCGGGGGTGCAACGAGGATCACCTTAGGCAGGTTGGGAAACTCTCTTACCGCCAGATCTCTGTTCCCTGACATACCCGCTCTAACCAGCGCCTCTGCCCTCAAAACCTCAATCCGCCGAATAAGCTCAGCATCTCCATCTATGTACGATGGCCCTTCAGAGCCGGTCAAACCCAGATCTGATGCCCTGACAAAAAGAGCCATAACGCCAGCATCAACCAGAGAGGCCTCCACCCCTCCAAAACTCTCCTTCTTGTTGCCCGTTGGAAATAGCCTCCCAGTTATTGAACCGGCCGGTTCAATAAATGTCTCATCTATCCTTGCACCGCCAAAGGGTACACCGTCAATAAAGAAGTTACCCTCGCTCACCGGCTTACCATCTTTGACAGGGATCCTCAACCTCGCCAACTTTTTAGTGTTAGTATCATATACCGTAACCGTCGTCAAAGGTTCTTCAGCTTCTTTCAAACCCCTCAGTATTGCAAAGATCCCCACTCCCGAAAGCAGATTTCCACAGCTAAGAGAAAAGTCAACAAACGCAGTATCTATGCCCACCTGAGCAAAGGTATAATCCACATCTACCCCCGGCCTCTCAGAAGGAGCAACTATAGCAGCCTTGCTGGTCAAAGGATCTGCACCACCCAAACCATCTATCTGGCGAGGGTCAGGACTACCAAATATGGCGAGCAACAACCGTTGCAGATCAGCACCTTCACAAGGCAAATCACTCCTTTCCATAAAGACCCCCTTACTCGTCCCACCTCTTATGATAGCAACCGGTATTCTAAGCATCGCTATCCTCTCCTGACAACCTTCCCATTATAGCCTTCGTTATATTCTTTAAGTGAATCTCAACTGCCCCCTCTGCTGCAACCACATTACCACTCATTATGGCGTCAAATATAGCCATGTGCTCCTTGAAAGACTCCTTCAACCGGTTGGGAGAGTGCAAAGAGAGTATTCGTACCCTGTGCAGCTTTTCTCCCAAGAGAGCTATCACATTTGACAGTTCCCTGTTCCCGCCACCTTCTATTATTATCCTATGAAACCTCGAGTTAGCACTGACCATCTCCTCTATGTTTGCAACCTCTACCAATCTCCTCATCTCTTCGACGCAATCGCTGAGCTTTTCCATGTAGACCTTATCCTTCTTCTCTATGAACAACCTCACCCCCATCTTTTCCAGACACAATCGCAATTCCATGAGGTCCTCTATCTGTTTCTTTGTAAGCTCCTTTACAACAAACCCCTTATGTGGCTGCAACTCCACAAACCCCTGAGCTGCAAGATGATGCAATGCCTCCCTAACGGGGGTTATACTCACTCCAAATTCCTTAGCTATCTCCTCTATAACGAGTCTCTTGCCGGGTGGATATATACCTCTAATCATCAAGTCTTTCAACCTCTCAAGGACTTCAGCCTTCAAAGACCTCCTCTGTATCACCATAAAACCACCTCTCCAGATATCATATAAAATATATCATATATAATGTATTTTACATGATACCACACCGCAAAACGAATGTCAATGCCGTTTTGAATTACCGTCAAATGTGGTATAATTATAGAAAGTTGTATTCTCGGAAAAGTCTTAACGATGGGAGGTTTTCAAAATGAGGAAAAATCTGCTGTTAGTGAGCGTGATTATGGCATTATTGTTATTCGGTAGTATTGGTTATGCGTCTTCTACCTTAAAGGTGGGATACATCTACATAGGACCAGTCGGAGATGCAGGATGGACATATGCACACGACCAGGGAAGGAAGTACTTGGAGAGACACCTTAAAGGGGTAAAGACGATGTATCTGGAATCCGTACCAGAAGGTGCAGAAGCAGCTACAGCAATAGAAAGCCTTATAGCAACTGGATGTAAGGTCATATTTGCGACCAGCTACGGCTACATGGACGCTACCCTGAGAGTGGCAAAAAAGTATCCCAATGTCATATTCGAGCACTGCTCCGGATACAAGAGGGCAAAGAATGTGGGAACATACTTTGGAAGGATGTATCAGGCAGACTTTCTCGTAGGTATAGTTGCCGGTTTCATGTCCAAAAAAGGTTTAATAGGATATGTTGCACCGCACCCCATTCCCGAGGTAGTAAGAGGTATAGATGCATTTACTCTCGGCGTTAGAAAGATAAACCCCAAGGCACGGGTAAAGGTGGTGTGGGTAAACAAGTGGTATGATCCACCAACAGAGAAAGAAGCTGCTTACAGCCTCATTGAAGCAGGGTGTGATCTAATTGCACACGGGCAAGATTCACCCGCAGCAAACCAGGCAGCAGAATCCAAAGGGATATGGTCTATCGGTTATAATTCGGACATGTCAAAGTTTGCTCCAAAATCACACCTCACAGCAGCTATCTGGAACTGGGGTCCCCTATATGTAAACATAGTAAGAAGCATACAAAACAAGACATGGAAGAGCCGTGCAATATGGGCAGGCCTCTCAACCGGCGTAGTACAAATAGCACCTCTAAACCCTGTAGTGCCTGAAAAGGTAAGGGCTACAGTAGACAGATACAGAAAGTTGATAAAAGAGGGTAAGTACAAGGTCTTCTCAGGTCCCATATACGACCAAAAAGGCAAACTGAGGGTGAAAAAGGGAAGCGCACTAACAGACAAAGAGGCATGGGACCTCTACTGGTTCGTAAAAGGTGTAGAGGGCACCCTTCCCAAAGGGGGTTAATGTATGCGAATATCCGACATCCTGCCGGTAGCACTGGGCAAGCTACCGGCAGACCTTCTCATAAAAAACGCAAGAATAGTAAATGTATTCTCCGGAGAGATAGAGTACGGTAATGTTGCCATATTCAGAAAGAGGATTGCCGGCATAGGAGACTACAACGACGGTAAAAAGGTCATAGACTTAAAAGGCGCATATCTCGTGCCCGGTCTCATAGACGGACATGTGCACATAGAAAGCTCAATGGTTGATCCAATAGAATTCGCAAGAGCCGTGCTATCACGGGGGACTACCACGGTCATAGCAGACCCACACGAAATAGCCAATGTTGCCGGACTTACAGGTATAGAGTACATGCTCTACTACACAGAAGGCATACCACTGAACCTGTACATCATGCTCCCATCATGCGTACCAGCAACGAAGCTCGAAACAAGCGGCGCAGAGATAAACATCGTGGACATGATAGGCTTCGTGGAGAAACACCCAAGGATACTGGGACTCGGAGAGGTAATGAACTTCCCCGGCGTGCTCGCCGGGGACGAAGGGCTGATAGCAAAAATAGAGCTACTGAGACACAAGTACAAGAAGATAGACGGACACGCACCCGGCCTCTCCGGAAAGCAGCTAAACGCCTACATCTGTGCATTCATAAGGTCAGACCACGAATCCACAACCGCAGAGGAAGCAAAAGAAAAGCTCGCAAGAGGGATGCAAGTACTGGTAAGGGAAGGCAGCGTTGCAAAGAACCTCGACGCCCTGATACCTTTCATAACAGAAATGAATCATCCCTACGCCAGCTTCTGCACAGATGACAAACACCCTGGAGACATGCTCGAAGAAGGACATATAGACTACATGGTAAGAAGAGCCATACAAAAGGGCATAAATCCTATCATAGCCATAAGAATGGCAACAATTAATACAGCACGCCACTACAATCTGCGGAGCATGGGTGCAATAGCCCCCGGATACAAGGCGGATCTCGTAGTAACAGACTCCTTAGAGGAGTTCTCCCCAAAACTGGTGATAAAAGATGCGCAAGTAGTAGCAGAAAACGGCAAGATAGTAACGGACATCGTCGGAAACAAATACGAAATACCCCAGCCTATAAAGAACTCGTTTAAGTGTCCCGAAATAACATTAGAGGACATACGCATCCCAGCAGAAGGTAGCAGAGTGAGGGCAATAAGGGTCTTTGATGAGTCTCTGCTCACAAAAGAGGAGCTGATAGAAGTCAGTCCCAGAGGTGGATACATAGAACCAGACATAGAAAAAGACCTACTGCAGATAGTAGTAATAAACAGGTATCGAAAGAAAAAGAAGCTGAGCCTTGGATTCATCAGGGGAACGGGTCTCAAGCGAGGTGCAGTTGCAACCTCCGTGGGACACGACTCCCACAATCTCTGTGTGATAGGCACAAATCAGGAAGACATGGTGGTAGCTGCAAACACCGTAATAAGACATCAAGGGGGACTGGTAGTAGTGTTAAACCAGAATGTCGTGGAGTTCATACCACTAAGCATAGGGGGGCTCATGTCAACAGAGAAGATGGAGGTTGTAGCAGAAAAGATCCACAACATGAAGCAGATATTAAAGGAAAGCGGCTCCGTCCTGGACGACCTATTTATGACCATATCGTTCATCCAGCTACCAGTAATACCAGAGATAAGGATAACCGATAAGGGCATAGTAGACGCTCGTCAGGGTGAATTCCAGCCGCTTTTCGTGTGAGAGGAATGATGCACATTGAAAAAAACCTCCATACTCCTGTATGTATTACTAAGTGTAGGCGTTGCATTTATAATATGGGGTGCATCTACAGGGCTAAACAGGATAATCCTCTATCAGCTGTCTTACGACAAGCTCAGGTTAACTGAGCACACCATTCTCTTAGCAAAGTACATAAGAGAGAGAATAATAGAAGCTACAGCCATGTTAAATTTTCTATCCTATCACATAACGCCCTACTTTTTCAGTGAAAAGACTTACAAACTGGACATCCCCAGCTTGAGAGAAAAAATATCAAAAGCAGAAAGACTACTACACGGTATAAAGAACATCATGATAGTGGATCCCTTTGGCAAAATCCTAATATCATACCCCAAGAGAGACATGGAAGGCATAAACATACACGAAGACATAAGAGAGTACAGGCTCTTTAACATAGGAGAGGAATCCTCAGCTGCATCTTTAAAGATATTTAAATATCAATACCTCTCAAGGGATATGAAGCTGAAAAGTCAATATGCACTGCTATTTACATGCCCTATATACAAGGGGTGGAATCTCGTAGGCCGAACTTACGGAATAATAGACCTATCTTCCATAATAAAAGACATAACGACATGGGAAACGAGCAACATAACGATAAGTGGAGCAGGAGGAAAAATCCTTTACTCATCACTCAAAGACCTAAAAGAGATCTCCAGCCCACAAAACCTATCAACCAGTAGCGTCATAAAGGTGTTAAACCTCTCTCTAACGATCACAAATACAGAGGGAAAGGAAAAACTCCTCAGCAATGTCAGAAAGACGAAAGACCTCATGACCGTCATGCTCGTAGCAATTGCATCACTGCTTACAATAGGCCTAATAATAATGATACAAAAAGACAGAAAGTTTATAAAACTGCTCAGCAAGGAGGTAGCAGAAAAGACATCAGAACTGCAGAAGAGCAACGACTATCTGCTCAACCTGTTTTTACTTAGCGGAGAGATAATAGAAGCAGACAACTTAGAGAGTATAAAGAATATCTCTACCATGTACATAAGCAAGATAGTAAGAGGTATCATAAGTGTCTCAGAGGCAGTTCCACTGGGAGAAAAGGGAAGATACACTTTGAAAGTGATAGAGGGAAAACCAATAGAAAAGAGGGTTACATTCTCCATAAGCAAAGACACATCAAGACCTACATTCGGCAAAGTAAAGGAGCTATTCTTTAACATAGAAAACTTTGATGCCCTCGAAAAAGGCAACTTTAACTATGCATTCGTAATACCGATAACTCCCTCCATCGGTGGAAGGGCAGAGACATCTATCATATTCATAGCGTTTACAAAAAACGAGGTAAAAGATCCACAAAAGATCATACCCACACTGGTCATGCTCAAAAACGAAATAGAACTCGGCATCGCAAAGATAAAACTTTACGAGAAGGTCAAAAAAGACGCAATAACAGACCACCTAACCGGCATATACAACAGGAGACGGTTAGACGAGATGTTCGAGATAGAGGTTGAAAGGGCAGTAAGGTATAAAAGACCCCTTTCCGTTACCATTGCAGACATCGACAGATTCAAAGAAGTTAACGACACCCTTGGACACGAAATGGGAGACAAAGTACTGATAGACACAGCACACATCATGTTGGAAAACATTAGAAAAACCGACATAGTAGCAAGATACGGTGGTGATGAGTTTGCAATCGTATTCCCGGAGACACAAAAAGACACAGCAGTCCACATTATGCTCAGGATAAGAGAAAAGATCGAAAACTACTCAAAGGAGGTAGGCATTCCCATATCTATAAGCTTTGGGATAGCATCCTATCCTGAAGACGGGAGTACCTCCCAAGAGTTGCTAAAAGCAGCCGACAGCAGCATGTACAAAGACAAAGAAAACAGGGGTGCAAGAAGATGAAAAAAACAACACTCCTGCTAATAGCTCTGAGCTTACTGTTGTTATCCATACCGGCTACATCAGCAGCACACACATACAAGGTACTAATAATATTTAGCTACTCGGAGAGACTATCGTGGGACAGAAATGTCCTAAAAGGTATCAAATCTGCACTAAAAGGCATTCCAATAAACTACACATACTTTTACATGAATACAAAACAACCACAACCTCCATCCTACTTAAGTGAGATCTCCTCAGAGGCAATAAACCTCGTAGAAAAGGTCAAACCAGACCTCATCATAACCATGGACGACAACGCACTGAGGCTCGTTGGAAAGAAGCTCTACAAAAAACAGTTCAAGTTGGTGTTTGGCGGCATAAATGCATCTCCACAAAAAGACTATGGGATAGAGATGGGTTATAACATCACGGGCATACTCGAGACCGTATATGTCAGTGAGAGCGTAAACCTCTTCCACTCACTCTGCCCCAAAACAGACTCACTAACCTTAATATCCCCCGACAGTTACACAAACAGGTACGCATACAAAACACTGGTAAAAGGCAAGCACTTCTCCGTAAAGATAAAGAGGGTCGTATTTCTATCAAAGTTCAGCAAGTACAGAGAGGTCGTGAGATCACTGCAACCCCGTAGAGATGGTTTATTTCTCTTCGGATACTTTGTACTGAAAGACGGCACATCTCCCGTACTGGACGAAACCGTCGTGAAGTGGACAGTCACACACAGCAAAGTGCCAGAGGTAGCGCTCTTCGAACACCAGATAAAAGAAGGTGCACTATGCGGAATAGTAACGGACGGCCAACGACACGGATACAGAGTAGGACTCCTTGCAAAAAAGGTCTTAAAAGGCACTCCCATAGGTAAAATACCCTTTGAACACCCCCAAATAGGAACCATTGCTATAAACATAGACCGTGCACACAAGCTAAACATACAGATACCATTCGGCATCCTGATGAGTGCAAAGATATACAGGACTAACCTTTTAGAATAACCCCTCTAACGGCATCTCCATCCAGATAAGCAGAGAAATTACCCTTGTAAACCCTGACAGCAGGGTCATTTGTCTTCTCATAAGGGGTACTCTTAAACCATTCGGCATTGAAGAGATTACCCTCTTTGTGTATGAACACTGGCATGTAGAGTATCCCATCAAGCTCGAGGTCCGCAAAGAAGTGAGTACCGTAAGAGAGCTCAGGGACAAAGTCCTCCTCCGGAATCCCCAATTCTACCATCACAGAGGCATTAGATATTTCACCGTACCTCACAGGAACACCAAGCCTTGGGTTGTTAGAGCCCCACCTACCGGGTCCAACGAGTATATACCCCTCTCGCTCAAGCAACTTGTTTATCTTGCCCACTTCTCTTGCAACCTTAAAGAAGTCATCTGAATGCCTGTAGGCATCGTGATCCACATAGAGTATGTAGTTCAGTCCTTCCCTCTTACCATTGGTGAGCATACTATTAGACTGAAAGAGTATGTCCGCCTCATCTATGTTGGAGGGTATCTCCACCTTTTGGTAGTCCTCGTAGCTACTCAAGGGTCTCACCTGAACGAGCGCAAGCCTATCCTCTGCAGGCTCGTATGTAAACTCTATGTCAACAGGTATCCCCATAGCACCCTCCATCGTTTCAAACAAAAAGGAAACCATAGAAAAGAAGCTAAACTTCGGATTTAACAACAGCTGAAAGTCAAATATGAGTCTCGAACCCATCTTCATCTTATTGAACAACATAGGAATGGGTTTTAGCTCGTCGTCCTCGTACAAAAGGGCAAGCCTGTTGAAGTAAGGGTGATACTGAATGAGATCCTTCTTGTAGTTTATGTTAAAAGAGGCCAGCTCACCAGTCTCCATGTCGAGTGCGTCAAATGTCTCCTGAGAGTACTTAGATATGTCCCGAGGATTGTTGCCCTCAGGTCTGAGCTCAGGGATAGTGAGAGAGAATATCCTTGCGTAGTTTCTCCCTGTGCACCTCGTACCAAGACCGAACACCACCCTCACTACACCATCTTCTATCCTTATCTGCGTAGTCCATCTTCTGTAATTCTTGGAAAATCCCACACCCGCAATGGTAGGGTAGAAGTACCTGCCCCTCTGATGACCAACGAGCCTCTGCAGAATAACCGCCATGCGTTCACCACGCAAATTGTGTTTTCTCCTGTACTCATAGGCATTCGGGTTGTGGGTACTCGCATACACCTTCTTTATAGCGTCTTCCAACTGCTTCAATCTCTCCCTGAGACTGCCTCTATTCGGTATGAAAACGGTGAGGTACTTGCCTGCAAAGGAATATCGCAAGCTGTCCTCTAAAAGGGAAGAGGACCTTATTGCAAGCGGATAATCTACCCCTTTCAGAAACGCAATCAACTTCTCTTCTATGTCCCCCGGAAATGTTGCGTCCAGAAAGGCCTTCTCTATACGGGGATACTCCCTCGTCCTTATAACCGGTGCAAGTCTGTTGTACTCAACAAATCTCTCCATGACCTGCGTGCCTACAAACACACTCTCAGGGATAAATATCTTATCCTTCCACTCGTCTTTCTTCTTCAACACCTCACGGGCAAATACGAGCCCCTTTGCCTTTCCACCTATGGTGCCTCTACCTATGGTGAGGTCTTGATACTCCCTGACGTTTAAAGGGTCAAACTCCAAAAAATCCACCAAAATCCCTCCTTACAATATCCAAACAAAAAAGACTATACCACACACCGAAACGCAAAGCAAGGGCAATACGAGAAGTTTGTAAATGCCAATCCAATCAGCCTTAAAGTACTCACGGCTTAACGACAGGCACAGGTGAAACGGTGAAATCATCACCCCTACATACGCACCGGTAAATGCCCAAGAAACCAGACCAATGTCGAGAGTGCCATTCACAGAGAACATACCAAGCAGTGTGGGAAATGTAACACCCACCGTAGCTGGCGTGCTGCCCGTCAAGAAAGCTATAAATAGGGGTATAAGAAACAATACCAGCACAGGAGAAATACCAGTAGAATAGATGAAATCTGGAACTACCTTAAACGCACCGCTGGACACGAGCACGCCCTTGAAGACAAAAACACCAAACAAGTCGAGAACTATCCGCCAGTTTAACCCCTTGAAGGCAAGCCACAAGTCTCTTAGAGAAACCCGCTTGATCACGACAAATGCAACTATCACGAAGACGACCATAAACAGTATGTTTACCCCAAATCCCAGCACACCAACTATCACGGCAACGATAGGCCACAACACTATCAGCAAACGGCTTACACTTTTGTAAGAGAGCTTTCCCCCTATGCGGTGCTTTGGCATAAGCAAAAAGCCAAAGAGCATACCACCCGCAACGGCAAAAAGAGAACCAACAAACTGATACCTCGTAATAGAGACTACAGAGGCACCCACTATTGATGACTCAAGTATGATAGCAGGATATATGGGCAGAGAAAACTCCCATATGTGTCTGAACCAGAAGTTTATATAAGTCTTAAACTCTCTGCTGATCTCAAGCTCGTCCCCTGTAAGGTCTGTCATAGATGCAGTAAACAGCGTACCTGCTGGCATGGGGAGTAAACCGACAATCACAGGCGGTAGAATTAGAACGGTTCGCAGGTCTTTAAACATGCCTCTTAAAAGCTCGAGCATGCTGTCAAGCGTCCCATAAGACTTCATCAGACCGTTAAGCGTAAGCACGAGTATGATTACCCCTATCACCCTTATAACATCGGAAGACACAGGAACCTTAGACACGACCTGCAAGATGGACATGGTATCCATGCCAAAGAGGTATCCCAGGATCACAGCAGCCAAAATCATACTGTAAAAGAGGTGAACCTTTTTACCGAGCAAGACTACGATAAGGGCAACTACCGCCATAAGTTTGATAAAGCCTATGCTCATGCCGACAGCCTCCTCAGGGTAAAATAAAAGGGCTCCCTTTTTCAAGGGAGCCTCTTTCTTGCTTCAAAGAGATTCTACGGATCTATCTAATGACTTTCACATTCGCCGCTTGAGGTCCACGCTTGCCATCTACGATGTCAAACTCGACTCTCTGACCCTCTTCCAGTGTCTTAAAGCCCTCTGCCTGAATCGCAGTGTAGTGGACAAACACATCGTCCTGACCGTCTTCTCTCTCGATGAACCCATAACCCTTTGTTGCATTAAACCACTTAACCTTACCTTCGTACATGCTTTTACTGCCTCCTAAAAATTTTTTTCGTCGTGTCAAGGAGCTCCTCTTAACCGACATGCTCACTATAACACGAAGTCCTTCAAAAGTCAAGCATTTTAAAAAGTTTTTTCTAAAATCCCTCCTGTTCCGTCCTCGCAATTATCTCCTCCTGCAGGTCCTTTCCTATGTCACAGAAGTAATCGCTATAACCAGCCACTCTGACTATGAGATCTTTGTACTCTTCGGGCTTTTTCTGTGCCTCTCTAAGGGTATCAGCAGTTACGACATTAAACTGTATGTGATGTCCGTCAAACCTGAAGTATGTCCTTACCAGATGTGCAAGCTTCTCTATGCCCTCTTCTGTCTCCAGGACCTGCGGTATGAACTTCTGGTTCAAGAGTGTCCCACCAGTCCGTGCATGGTCTATCTTGGCAACGGACTTTATCACTGCCGTTGGCCCATTCACATCAGCACCCTGCGTAGGTGATATACCGTCCGACAGCGGCTGGTGTGCCTTCCTACCGTTCGGCATCGCACCTACCACCTTACCAAAGTATATGTGCACAGTGGTCGGCAGGAGATTAACCCTGTACCTGCCACCCTTCGTATTTGGCCTACCATCAAGCACATCAAAGTACGCATTGAACAGCTCAGTGGCAATGGAGTCTGCATAGTCATCGTCGTTGCCATACTTTGGCGTCTTGTTCACCAGTATTTGACGAAGCTCTTCCTTGCCCTCAAAGTTGCTCTTCGTGGCATCGAGGAGCTCGTCCATGGTGATGGTCTTTTTGTCAAAGACATGATACTTCACCGCAGCCATAGAGTCAGTAAGGCTACCTATACCTACCCCCTGTATGTAAGTGGTCCTATACCTTGGACCACCCGCATGATAGTCCTCACCCTTCTTTATGCAGTCATCAAAGAGTATAGACATATAAGGGGCAGGTAGATGCTGTGCAAACAGCCTCTCTATGATGTTATTACCCTTTATCTTCACATCTACAAAGTACTTCAACTGTCTCTTGTAAGCGTCCATGAGCTCCTCAAATGTCTTAAACTCCCTTGGATCTCCCGTCTCTATACCTACCTTTTCCCCCGTGAGCGGATCCACGCCGTTGTTCAGGACAAGCTCAAATATCTTCACCCAATTCATGTATCCCGTGAGCGTGCAGCTCTCCTTACCAAAAGCACTGATGGTGACGCACCCACTTGGTCCGCCAAGTCTGGCATCCTCTATGCTCTTACCGGCACGGAGAAACTCCTGGATAATCACATCGGTGTTGAATATCGAAGGCTGTCCAAATCCTGCCTTTACCACTCTGATAGCCCTCTTGAGAAATCTATCCGGGTTCTTCTTGCTAAGCTGGACACAGGCACTCGGTTGAATAAGTCGCATCTCTTCAACCACATCCAGTATAAGATACGAGAGTTCATTAACTGCATCAGAGCCATCTTTCTTCACGCCGCCTACATTTATAAGGGCAAAATCCTGATAGGTAGCACTCTGTTCCTCCGTTATCCCTACCTTGGGTGGAGCTGGCTGGTTGTTAAACTTTATCCAGAACAGTTCAAGAAGCTCCTTTGCCTTGTCCTTCGTTAGTCTACCCTCCTCTATGTCTCTCCTGTAAAACGGATAAAGGTGCTGATCCAACCTCCCGGGATTGAAAGAATCCCACGGATTATACTCCGTAACAAACCCGAGGTGAACAAACCAGTACATCTGGAGCGCTTCCCAAAAAGTCCTCGGAGGATGTGCTGGCACCCACGAGCATATCTCAGCAATCTGGAGTAGCTCGCTCCTTCTAACCGGGTCCTGCTCCCTCTCTGCCAACTCCCTTGCTTTCTCTGCATGCCTCTCTGCAAACCTGATGAGCGCATCTGCAGCTATGTCCATCGCCTGGAGTTCCTGATCTTTGTCGTATGCAAGCGGGTCGTTAAAGAAGTCCAGCCTACTTCTCGCCTCTGCTATATCCCTCTTGAAGTCAAGAAAGCCTTTGTGGTATATCTTGTCATCTAAGATCGCATGTCCGGGTGCCCTCTGCTCCATAAACTCCGTAAAGACACCGGCATCAAACGCCTTTCTCCACTCCTCCGGCATCGCATCAAACAGCATGTCTCTCATGCTTCTACCCTTCCAAAACGGTATTATCTTCTCCCTATAGACCTTCTTTACCTCTTCGCTGACTCTAAACGGCGTTCTTTCCCTCTTGTCCAGTATCTCAAGGTCTTCAAGTGAATGACAACAAAGCTCAGGGTATGTAGGAGTAGCCTTAGGGGCAGGTCCCCTCTCACCAACTATCAACTCCCCATCGTTTATACATATCTCCTTGTTTTCCATAATGTACTTGAAAGCACGCGCACGCAGAACAGGTGCAGATAGGCCCTTTGCCTCCTCACTCTGATAAAAGTCCGTTATGAGAATGGCTCTCTCTGCAGAGACATAAGGCTCCGTATTAACGCTCTGCTCCCTCAACTTTCTGACTCTTTCGTTCATGCAAATCAACCTCCTATCTTTACCTTCAGTCCATATTCCTGAAGGAGATTTACTATACCATTCACCGCCTCCTCAGACGGCTGCTCGCCACTGTAGAGATACCTTTTTCCTATCCTCCTCGCCTTTTGCTCACCTCCCTTGTGATAGGGAAGCACATCTACCTCTTCCACAGAGTTCAGAGTTGAAACGAACTCAGCCATCTTACGGACATTATCTTCGCCGTCGTTTATACCAGGTACAACTGGAAACCGCACAAAGATCCTCTTACCCAGAGAGTTAAGCATCTTCAGGTTGCTCAGTATCACCTCATTGGACACGCCAGTGTAGTATCTGTGTCTTTCAGCATCCATCAGCTTCAGATCATACAAAAACAGGTCTACAACGGCACTGACCCTCGCAATCACATCGGCATCGACATAGCCACTGGTATCAACTGCCGTGTGTATCTCTCTATCCGTGCACGCCTGCAAGAGCTCTTCCAAAAACTCCCACTGAAGGAACGGTTCTCCCCCGGACACGGTAACACCACCGCCAGACTCGTCGTAGAAGGTCTGGTCCTTTTCTATCTCCTCCAGCAACTCTTCTACAGAAACCTCCCTACCAACGATTTCCCTCGCAGTTGCAGGGCAGTTGTCCACACAAACCCCACACACAACGCACTTATTCCTATCAGTCAGGATCACATTGTCAACAACAGAAACTGCCCCATTAGGACACACCTTTACGCAGGTTTCACACCCTATACACCTATCGGGCCAAAGCATAAGCTCTGGCCTTACGCTCTGGCTTTCCGGGTTATGACACCACCAACAGGAGAGAGGACACCCCTTGAAAAATATAGTCGTCCGTATCCCCGGACCGTCGTGGACGGAGAACCTCTTAATGTCGAAAATTATCCCCCTTCCCATAGCATTCAACCCCTTATCCTTCCACCCGACTCATCGCCCTGTAGGCAAAGTAATACCTCTTGATAAACTTTTCCTGAACCTTAAACGACCAGTGGACATCTCTTATAAATTCTGCTGCTGCCTTTACATCGCCCGCATACATCAACTCCAAGAGCCTGCTGTGTTCCCCAATAGAAGCAACTTCCCACTCCTTAACGAAACCCTTCCTCCTTGGAAAGTCGTAAAGCCTCTGCTTCAACCTCGTAACGGTCTTTATCAGCCTGTCGTTGCCCGAGAGCAGAATGTATGTGTTGTGGAACTCTATATTCTTTTCGTAATAAGTGTCGAAGTCGTCATTCTCTATAGCTTCCTTCATCTGAGCATTCAGATCACTCATCCTGTCGATGTCCTGCGTGGTTAACCCGTCAAAGGCAGAGATAATTGCAACCCCCTCAAGCGCACCAATTATCTCGTAGTAGTTTTTTATGTCCTTCATCGTCAGCGTGTTCACCATAACACCGCGCCTCGGCAGTATCTTGACGAATTCATCTACCTCCAGTTGAAGAAGGGCATCTCTAAGAGGCGTCTTGCTTATACCAAGCTGAGTGCTAATCTCCTTTAGGTCTATGAACTCGCCGGGTTTGAGTTCACCCGTATTCATCTGCCTTCTAAGGTACTCATAAACCTGCTCTCTCAAAGACTTCAAGTACAGCCCGCTATCGCCGTTCATACCTTCACCCCCATCTGATATCTAATATATCAGATATCAGATAATTCGTCAAGTAAGATTCAAGATTAAAAACACTACAAGCAAGAGCGGAGTTGGTGAATACTTCCCAGAAGTAGCCACCATTCAGCCGTACTTTGGGTCGTGGACAATACCTGAAGGAAAGGTCTATGTAGAAGACGATGGACTCCCCGGATTAGCATCGGAAACGGTGGAGAAAAACTACGACAGCATCATGAAAAAAGTGAAGGGGAACACATGGCTAAATGTGAAGGATACATTTTCAACCGATGTAGCGTTTATCGGCAAGGGCAAAAACCTATACTCCTTGGTCGTATATTCATGGAAAGACAACAGAACCAACAGGCCGTTTCAAGGATTTTACATAGAAAAGGTGGTGCTTAACGACACATCTATTTCAGACATAAAGCTCATAAAAGAAAACAAGAATACAAAAACATGGTTCGGAAAGAGCGGGGTAGCAAGGTTCAAAGTCATGAAAGGTAAGAAAAAGATAGGTTACATCCTCCTAAAGAAGGCAGGGAAAGAAAGCGCAACCTCCACACTCAGAAAGCTTTATCGCTACTTCGTAACAAAGAATGCAGAAACAAACCGCCACAGG
>Ga0256914_1000701_pt1 | contig 32557 bp, 25 predicted proteins | sample HulkmetaG_FD_191571 | JGI IMG/M metagenome (GOLD analysis project Ga0256914, IMG submission 191571) | Hydrothermal chimney microbial communities from Main Endeavour vent field at the Juan de Fuca Ridge, Pacific Ocean - Hulk | ecosystem: Environmental > Aquatic > Marine > Hydrothermal vents ... | reverse complement strand
TTCGGGGTCCACCTGGTGGACCAGGCCGTCCAGTCCCAGGTAGGAGGAGTGGACGTCGTAATACCGGGAGAGGTGGATGGTCCCCTTGATGCCCGCCATGGCCAGGGCCCTCGTTCCCTCCCGGCCCAGGCCGGGAGAGACGTCCTGGTAGTCCACCGCCGCCAGGGTGGTGTAGGGGCGGAAGCGGAAGGCCCCGATGGAGAAGGGGCCGGCCGTCTCGAATTCTACGAAGGTCCGCCTCGTGTCCCTGGGGGACTTGTTCATGTCGTCGATGTAGTTGAGGCGGTAGTTCGCCGCCTCGGCCTCCAGGGTCCAGGTGAGTCTCTGGCCCCAGGGCAGGTCGGCCAGGGTGTCCCCCACCCAGAGCATGCGTGCCGAGGGACGGTGCTCCAGGAAGCTCGGCGTGAGGGCCCGGTCGTCCCCATAGGAGAATCCCGTCGTCTCCCACCGTCCCAGGATGGAGAGCTCCTTGTTCCCCCGGGCCCAGACCAGGTGGCCGCTCGTCTCGGGAAGTTCGCTCCGCTTGGCCCGGCGCTCGTAGAACTCGGTGTAGACTCCCGGGTCGCCGGCCTGGAAGGCCTGGATGTCCAGGGTCCACTCCTCCGACAGGAAAAACCTGTTTTCCGTAAACACTGTCCATCGACGCCGGGGAAGTTCTCCTCCGTCCCACTCCTCCCGGACGGTGCCCTTCTTGAAATCCCCCTCGTCGTGGAGGAAGAACCCCCTTGTCTCGCCGAAGTAGTAGCCAGGCAGAGCGTAGCGGAAGCGGAGATCCTGGGGGAATCCCCTGTCCCGCGTGATCCCCGTACGGAACTCCCAGTCCCCCTTGAATCCGCTCCCGGGAAGCCCCAGGGCGTCGTTGAGGGCCTTGCCTTCGTCGTGGAGGCTCTGCCCCCAGACGGTGAAGAGGAAGGGGCCGTATTTCGATGCCCTGCCGGCTTCCACGGCCTTCAGCGGGAGGGGTCCCTTGTCCCCGGTCCGCCAGGTGAGCTTCGGGATCCACAGGACGGGAAAGGAGTGGATCCTCAACGTGTTGTTGGTGGAGCGGAAGACCCAGGCGTCTCCCTCCCGCCACCCCTGGAGCTTTCCGACCTTCACGTAATAATGTGGCTCACCGTAATCGCAGTAGGTGATCGTGGCGTCCCCGGCCTCGACCCTTCCCGCTCTCTCGGTGACCAGGGGGGCCCGGACGGTGAGGATCGTCTCCTTCTTGCCCGGCGTCACGGCCGGGAGGCGGAGGAGGGCGTCCTCGGCGGTGAAGGACCCGTCCTGGAGGTTCATGTAGAGGCGCGAGGCTTCCAGGACCTGGACCTTACCTTCCCGGACGGTCACCTTTCCTTCGGCGTAGAAGGCCTGGGCCGCCCGGGCCTGGGAGGCGGAGAGCTTCCTCACCAGGTCTTTGGGAGCGGCACCCTTCCGGCGGGCCTTCTTGGCCAGGGGGGCGGCCAGGAGGTCCAGCACCCGGGCCAGGCCCCGGAGAGGGCGGGCGCTTCCCGCCCTGGGAGGGGGAATTCCCACCTTGGGGGGAAGGCTGGGGGTCCGGAGGATCTCCCTGCCCGATCGAACCCAGAGATCCTTGTCCAGGAAGATCATGGCCCGGTCCCCACGGACCTCGGCCGTCCGCGAGCGAAGGAGGAATCCTCCCCAGAGGACCATGACCAGGAGATCGGGATCCTGGGGGTGGGGAACGACCAGGTTCCAGGCGGCCCAGGTCTCCTCCAGGGAGGAAAGGAGCGTCTTTTGCCTTCCGGCGGCCTCGCCTGGATTCCGGCCCTGGCCCGCCCCGGCCCGGAGGGCCTGGGGAAGGAGGAGAGCCGCCAGGAGAAGGAGGACCTCGGGACGCCTCACCGGACCCCTCCTTCGTTCATCCCCACCGACGCCGGAAGGGGCCTCTTCACCGAGGAGGAGCCTTCCACTTTCCATGTGAAGTCGTGGAGGTTCAGGGTGATGCGGCGTCCCAGGAAGGCCTGTTCACCCAGGGCGAGCCTGCAGGGATCCTTTCCTCCTTCCACCTGGAGGATGCCGGGCCCCGGCCTGAAGTAGAGGCTTTCTCCCGTCCCCTGAAATTCGCCCTTCTGGAATTTCACGCCGTTCTTTCCGCGGATCCAGAGGAAGGGTTCCCCCCCCGCGGGACCCCTCTTGGCCACCATGGAGCCGCATACCAGTGTGGGTGTCTCCCCGGGCGGGGTCCTCCCCCCCTGGAACCACTGGATGATGGAGGCTCCCGGGAAGACCAGGAAATCCCCCTTCAAGTGAATCGGCATTCCGCATACAGCCTCGATCCGCCCGCCCCCCGACCCGGATTCACCGAAGAGGCCCTCCCCCGACTCGAGGACGATCTTCCCGCCGATCCCCGAGGCCAGGTCTCCGGCCACGGTCTCCTCCCGGGAGAGGCGGATGATTTCGGAGAGGACCGTCAGGCTCCTCTTGCCTTGGGCAAGAACGCGGATCCTGGCCGGGGAACCCGACAGAACGGCCCTCTTCTCCTCCAGGGAGATCCAGAGATCCCTCCCCCTTCCTTTCGTGGTTCCGGTCTTCCTGGTCACCAGGATGGAGACCTTGCCGGAAAGAAGGGCCGTCGAGGGCTTCTCCTCTCCGCCTCCACGGAAGAGATACATCTCCCCGGCGGAAAGCTCGGTGTCCCCTCCCTCGGCGCCGGGGAGGATGCTATTTCCTTGAAACCGGATTTTGACTCCCTTGCGGGCGTGTAGCAGCGTCTTCCCCTCTCCCAGCCTGGCCTCCCCGGCAAGGAGGCGCATCCTGGTCTTTCCGCCTTCCTTCTCCTCCAGGGGGGCGGAGAGAAGGACGGGAAGGCCCGGCCGGCCCGCCAGAAGGGTCTCCTTCCCCTTGCCGTCCAGGGAGCAGGCCCAGGCCGTGATGCCCCGCGAGGGAAAGGAGACCAGGAGCTGGCGGGGAGGGTCCCTCCGAGCCCGGAGGGCCGTTTCCCCTTTTTCCGTCCGGCTGATTTCGATGGTTCCCGCCTTTTCCAGCATGAAATCGCCCCTGGCCGTGGATCCCCGGGCCGAGAGGAACCCGCCGGGGCCCGCGGCCCGGGCCGAAAGGGTGGACCTTCCCCCGGGGAGGGTCTCCCTGGCGAGAAACCCCCTTCCTTCCAGGGTGAAGGCTTGGGGGGATTCCTTCTCCTTCCGGTCCCCCCGGAACCGGACGGTGAAACCAGAGGGACACCGGGACCCGGGGGGGAGGAATTCGAGACGCGACTTTCCGGAGAAACTGAAGAAGGGCGCCTGGACCAGGGTGAGGCCCGCGGAGGAGGTGCCTTCCAGGCCCGGCGCTTCGAGGGAGGTGGTGCCGAAACCGGCCAGGGAGAGGATCTCCCTTCCCCTGGACAGGAGGATCCGGAGACCCGAAGCGGACTTGAGAACCCCCGGTCCTTTTCCGGTGGAAAGAGAGATCCGGGAAGGACCCGAAAGGGTGACCAGGGACCCGGGAAGGCCCGCCCGGACCCCGGGGAAGGACAGGAACGGGCCGAGGGGGACGGCGGACCCTTCGAGGGAGACGAAGGTGAGCGGTCCAGGGCAGGAGGCGGAGAAGGAATTTCCGTCCGGACGTTTTTCCGTGACCGAAGGCTTCCCTTCCGCCTTCAGGGACAGGAAGGATCCGTCGCGGCGGAAGAAGGCTTCCATGCGCCGGGCCCGGAACCGGCCTCTCGGCGAAGAGAGTTCCACCGGGCCGCCCACAGCAAGGATCCTCCTGGCCTTGGCGGAGGCCTTGCCCTCACCCGTCCCTTTCTCCGGGAGGAGCTCCGCCTCCAGGCTGGAAGCGGAAAGACTCGTTCTTTCAGGGCCCTCTCCCCTCTCCACCCGGACCTTCTCGTGGAGAGACGCCGTGAAGACCTGGGTTTCGCCGCCCCGTCCCAGGCGGAAGGGACCGGCGCAGGAGAAGCGGACGGTGTCTCCCGTCCCCCCCCTGCTCCAGGTCCCCCTGTTGGCCGATCGGCCCAGGAGCTGGAAGGAGCCCGTCTTCCCGGGGGCCTTCTCCCGGTTCCGGCCGTCGTCGGCCGGTGGAAGGGTGCCTTCCAGGCCCAGGCCGGCCATGTCCAGGTCACCCCCGCCGATTTTCCCTTTCAAAGTATACGGGGTCGTCGTCGTGGGGGTCCGGAACGTGGTCTCTCCCGGCGCCGTCCGGACCAGGAGTTTCTCCGTCCGGAGGGTGAGCTCCGCCCCCTGGAAGGCCCGCCCGGTCCGAAGTGTGACCTTTTCCAGGACCATCTCCTGGTTTTCCATGGGACGGATTCCCTCCCGCCCCGTCACCATGGAGATCGTCATCCTGGCGGCGTCGAGGACGGCGGCGGGCAGGGGGGGCCGGGAAGCCCTGTAGATGGTGAGCCTGGCCTTGTGGAGGGTGTAAGTGCCGTCCGGGTTGGGCTGGGCGTTCCTCGACTGGAGGCGGTAACGGAGGATCTGGACGATTCCGCCCCCTGGGAGTTTTCTGGCCCGGGAGGAGCGGATGTCCAGCTTGCCCCTGGGAGCCATGGAGACGGCCCCGCTTCCCTGGTCGACCCGGATGGCCGGGACGTGGGGTCCCTGGATGGGGAGTTCGGCGCCGGACTTCTCCTTGGCGGGAAAGATGCTCTCCTTCCCGAGGGCCGCCCAGAGGACCGCCAGGCCCAGGGCGAGGACGAGGAGAAACCGGAGGAAGTATTTCATATCCTGTAACTCGCGAGGATTCCTTCCCACTTCCCCTGGGCCTTCAGGAGGAGTTCCACGACCTCCCGGACGGCACCCCTTCCGCCGGGGGCGGCGGTCACGTAGTGGCAGACCTCCTTCACTTCCGGCCTGGCGCCGGGGACGGTGAGGGCCAGGCCGACCCGGGTGAGGATGCACAGATCCAGGAGGTCGTCTCCCATGTAGGCGATCTCCTCGTCCCGGAACCCCAGGTGGTCCCTGATCCTTTGGTACTCCGGGAGCTTCCTGTGGCGCCCCAGGCTGAAGTGTTCCACCCCCATGTCCTTCAGGCGCCGCCGCACGGCGGCGGAATCCCTTCCAGAGATGACCGCCGGGACGAGGCCGCCCTGCTTGAGGTGGACGATGCCGCTTCCGTCGTGGACGTGGAAGGTCCGGGTCTCCCGGCCCTCCCCGTCGTAGAGGATGGTGCCGTCCGTGAGCACACCATCCACGTCGAGGATGAGCATCCGGATCTTCCGCCAGCGTTCCAGGTCGATGTCCATGGGCCTCACGGGGTCTTGAAGTCGAGGATGTCCTGGACGTCCAGGATGCCTACGGGGCGGTCCCGGTCGTCCACGACGGGGATCTGGTCGATTCTGTAGTTACGCAGAACCTGGTGGGCTTCGGAGACGAGTTTCTCCCCGTCGATCCGCTTGGGGTCCCGGGTCATCACCTCCTTGATGGGCCTTTCCAGGAAGCCCGGCGGGCCCTCCAGGAGGCGGCGGCGGAGGTCCCCGTCGGTGAAGATCCCCGTGAGCCTTCCCATGCCGTCCACGACGATGGCCGCCCCGGGCCTTCCCGGCGTGGTGGTCATCACGAGGACCACGTCCTTCACCGGATCTTCTTCGTGGACCAGGGGGGTCTTCTCGCCGGAGCGCATGATCTCCTTCACTTTGAGCAGGGACCGGCCCAGGTAGCCTCCCGGGTGGAACTTGATCAGGTCCTCGGGAGCGAAGTTCCTCTCCTTCTGGACCGCCAGGGCCAGGGCGTCCCCCAGGGCGAGCATGGCCGTCGTCGAGGCCGTGGGGGCGAAGCCCCCGCCGGCCTCGTCAATGGTGCCCAGGTCCAGGACGATGTCGGCCCAGCGGGCCAGGGTGGAGTCCTTGTTGCCCGTGAGGGCCACGATGGAGGCGCCGATCCGCTTGACCGGGTCCAGGAGGCGCACGACCTCCTCGGTCTCCCCCGAGTTGGAGAGGATGAGCACCACGTCTTCCTCCAGGACCCGGCCCAGGTCCCCGTGGACGGCTTCGGCCGGGTGGAGGTAGAGGGAGGGGGTGCCCGTGGAGGAGAGGGTGGCCGAGATCTTCCTGGCGATGAGCCCGGCCTTGCCCATGCCCGAGACCACGACTCTCCCCCTGCATTGGACGATGAGGTCCACCGCCCTGGAGAAGGGCTCCTCCTCGAGGCGTTCCGCCAGGGTCTGGAGGGTCCGGGCCTCCTGGAGGATCACCTCCCGCGCCATGCCGGCCTTGTGGTTCATGCTCTCTTTCCTGGGAAAAGGTGGGGTCTCTTCTCGCGCCGCCGGGCCTGGAATGGCGGGATTATAACCAAGGGAGGGTAGAATGCGGGCATGGTTGAGTTTCGAGTCGAATTGGACACTTTCTCCGGACCCATGGACCTGCTCCTCCACCTGGTGCGGGAGCAGGAGGTGGACATCCGGGACGTCTCCATCTCCCTCCTCCTGGAGGGTTACCTGGCCTACCTGGAGAAGCTTGGGGAGATCGACGTCAACGAAGCGGCGGATTTCCTGGTGATGGCCTCCAACTTGCTGGAGATCAAGTCCAGGGAGATCCTTCCCAGGGAAGAGGTGGACCTGGACGAGGTCCTGGATCCGAGGGACGACCTGGTCCGCCACCTCCTTGCCTACAAGACCTTCAGGGAGGCGGCCCGTTTCCTGGGGGAGAAGTGGCGGGAGAGGGGCCTGATGCACGGGAAGGGCTGGCGGGAGAAGGTCCAGGACGGCCCCGACGAGGAAGAGACCGACCTGGAGGACCTGGACGCCTGGGCCCTGGCCCAGCTCTACGCCGGCCTGGCCGACCAGGTGGGTCTGGACCGGACCTTCCGGGTGAAGGGGGAGAAGAAGCCCCTCTCCTATTACCTTTCTTTTCTCCTGGACCGGCTCCAGAAGGAGAGAAGCGTTCCCTTCGAGAAGCTCTTCGATCCCTCCGAGGGGAGGATGGGGCTCGTGGCGGTCTTCGTGGCTCTCCTGGAGGTCGTGCGCCTGGGTTACGCCAAGTGTCTCCAGGAGGCGGCTCTCGGGCCCATCCAGGTGGAGTGGACCGGGCCGGAAGGGTGCTCGGCCGAGGACATCCTGGCCGCCAGGGAGAGGGCCGACCTCCCCCCGGGCCCGCGGGAAGAGAGTGCGGACCCGGGGGAAGGGGCGGAAGGAGAAGGATGAATCAGAAGTCGATGCCCAGGTGGAGGAGGAACTCGTTGTTGTCCACCGAGCTGTCCGTCCCTTCGTTCACGACGGTGTATTCGGCGGAAAGTTTCACGTTGTAGGTGATCTCCAGGATGGCGGCGAAGGTGTGCATCTGGAGATCCGCCGCGGCAAGGGCCGTGTCGGGAGGGGTGCTCCAGGAGGGGGCGGCGCCGAAGACCCGGAGGGAGGAGAATCTGTAGAGGAACTCCAGGCTGTTGAAGAAGCGCCTCTCCTGGTAGATGGTGCCGTCGAAGAGGAGTTTGAAGGAGGGCTGGATCGCCCAGGCCCGCCGGTTCAGGTTGGCGTCCTTGGCGTCGTGCCACTCGGCCTGGAGCCCCAGGACACCGAAGTCCGAGGTGTAGTCCAGGGCCCAGATGGCGCCCAGGCGGCGCTTCTTGTTGGAGCCGTTGAGGTCGCCCAGGCCCAGGCGGGTGTCCTGGAGGACCAGCCTGTTGTCGTGGCTCAATTTCCCGTAGCGGTACCAGACGGCCGCCCTGGACTTGAAGCCGTTCTCGAAGTCCTGGGTGCACCCCACGCCGAGCTCGACGTCCTTGTGGTGGGACGGCCCGTCGTTGTCCTCGTGGTCCTGGAGAGTCTGGATGTAGCCCTTGTAGTAGTCCCCGGCGTTCATGATCTGGAACTGGTTCCCGTCGTCCAGGCAGAAGCGGTAGAAGAACCCGCCGTCGGTCTGGCCGCCGATCCTCAGGCCGGTCCTGTAGTCCCTGTAGAAGAGGGTCTGGGGAAGGCCGTAGGTCTCGGTGTGGCGGGGGAACATCTCATACTGCCAGGGACGCATGGCGCCGAGCTGGATGAAGGTGTGGAGCGGATCGTCCAGGCCGGCCAGGTCGATCAGGATGTTGTCGAAGGAGAAGTAGGCCTGGGCCAGGACCACTTCGTAGTCGTGGCCTGCGTCGGGGTCCTTGTCCTCGTTTCCACCGCGGAACTGGAGTTCCGTCCGGAGATAGACGTCCTGGATGAAATCCACGTCGGCGTATAGGGTCAGGCTGTCCACGTGGAAGTCCGTTCCCTTGACCTTGCCCACCGAGGGGGCGGTCCCGTTGCGGTAGGTGGGGACGCTCTCGGGCTGGGCTCCGAAGTATTCGAACTCCAGGCGGCCCCTGAGATTGATGTGCTCGCCGGCCAGGCTGAGGAACCCCTTCTGGCCGGGTTTGGCCGAGGGCCCGCCGATCTGGCGCTGGAGGGCCTCGATCTCCTTCTGCTGGATCTGGATCTGGCGGCGGAGCCTCTGGACCTCCCGGGCGATGGACCCTTCTTCCTGGGCGGGGAGGGCCCCGGCGACCAGGGAGGCGGCGAGGGCCGCCGTGGTGCAGGCTTTCAGGAAACGCATGGTTCGACCTCCCTTGGACAATGGGGTTTGCAAACAGGCAGGACGGGAGGAATGGCCCCGTCCCAGGGCGAGACTATGAAACAGGAGGGCCTGCCGGGCAAGGAAAGAACGGGGGGCGCCCCTGGCCGGAGGGGGCCTTCCCGGGAGAGTCGGGGCGGACCCAGCCGGCCCCCCCCTGCGGGAAAGGGCCGGGCTGGGTAGACTTCCCTCCTTTGGCTCCAGAAAGGAAGTTCTCTTGAGGATCGTCTTCTTCGGCTCCTCGGACTACGCCTTGCCTTCCCTCCGGGCCCTCCTGGAGGCTGGCCGGGCCCCCTGTCTCGTGGTGACACACCCGGATCGACCCGTCGGGCGGGGCAGGAAGGTCGTCACCGCCCCGGTGGCCCAGGTCGCCCGGGAGGCGGGCCTTCTTTGCCTCCAGCCGGAGAGGGTGAATACCCGGGCCTTCCTGGAGGAACTGGAAGGGGTGGAGCCCGACCTGGCCCTGGTGATCTCCTTCGGCCAGATCTTCTCCCGAGACTTGCTCCGGGCCCCGAGGCTGGGCTGCTTCAACGCCCACGGCTCCCTCCTCCCCAAGTTCCGGGGGGCCGCTCCGGTCCAGAGGGCGATCCTGGCGGGGGAAGAGAAGACGGGCGTCACCATCATCAAGATGAATGAGAAGATGGACCAGGGACCGATGCTCCTGAAGAAGGAGACCGCCATCGGGCCCGACGAGAGCGCCGCGTCCTTGAGGGGCCGCCTGGCCGAGTTGAGCGCCCGGGCCTTCCTGGAGGCCCTGGATGTCCTGGAGAGTGGGGACTACCGCCTGGAGCCCCAGGACGAGGCGGCCGCCACCATGGCCCCCAAGCTCCGGAAGGAAGAAGGCCTCCTGGACTGGAACCTCCCGGCCGAGGAGATCCACCGGCGGGTCCGGGGGCTCCAGCCCTGGCCCTGCGCCTGGAGCGAACTGGAAGGGAGGAAGGTCCTCCTCCTGGGAGGCCGCCCCCTGGAGGAGGGCGGGGGGGGAGCGGATCCGGGGGCGATCCTCCGGGCCGGCAAGGAGGGGCTCCTCGTTGCGGCCGGCCGGGGGTCCTACCTGGTGACCCGCCTGAAACCTGCAGGAAAGCGGGAGATGGAGGCGGCCGAGTTCGCCCGGGGGGCCCGCCTCTCGCCGGGAGCCTCTTTCCATTCGCCCCTTCCCGGTGGAAAGGGGGTGGAGAGTGAGTAGGTCGAGGGAACAACCTGCCTCCTGGGCCCGCCGGGAGGCCCACCGGGTGCTTTGCGCCTGGAGCGGCAACGAGCGGAAGGTCCAGTTGCGTCCCCTCATCCAGCGGACGGCCGACAGGGCGCCGGTCCACCAGAGGGAGAAGGGGCTTTTCTGGCAGATCGTCCTTGGAGTGGTCCGCTCCTCCCGCCTCCTGGACGCCCTGGTGAAGGCTTCGGTCACCAAAGGTATGCCCGGACCCGGGGCGGTCCGGCAGGCCTTGCGGATCGGTCTCTATCAATTGCTCTTCCTGGACCGGGTGCCGGCCAGGGCGGCGGTGGACCAGTCGGTCCGCCTCGTGGAGGGAAGGAAGGCCAAGGCCCTGGTCAACGCCGTCCTGCGCCGGGCGGCCGATTCGATCCGTGAAGGGGGCGAGCCCGAAGACCCGGTCTCCCAGTTGGCCCTGCCCGGCGGAAGGTTGCTGGTATTCCCCGAGCCGTTCCTCCCCGATCCGGAGAAGCGGAAGATGGCCTACCTGGCCGTCTTGTACTCCTACCCGGATTTTCTGGTCCGCAAGTGGGCGGCCCGCTTCGGCGAGGAGAAGGCCAGGGAACTCCTGGAAGCCGGGAACACCACCCCCCCGCTGAACCTCCGGGTCAACCCTTTGAGGGCCGCTCCGGAAGAGGTGGAGGCCGCCCTGCGGGAGGAAGGGATCCAGGGGATCCGTCCCGGCGGTCGGCCCGGGACTTTCCAGGTGGATTACACGGGGAACCCGGCCGGGTTGGGCGTGTTGAAACGGGGGCTCGTGACGGTCCAGGACCAGGCGGCCATGCGGGCCGTGGAGGTCCTGGATCCCCGGCCGGGCGAGAAGGTCCTGGACCTTTGCGCCGCCCCGGGAGGGAAGACGACCCAGGCGGCGGAGCGGATGGGGGACCGGGGGCTGGTGGTGGCCTGGGACGCCGAGCCCAGGAGGCTGGAGCGGGTGAGGCGGGCCGTGGAGAGGCTGGGCCTCACTTCGGTGAAGGTCGCCCAGGGGGCTTCCCTGGAAGAGGTCCTCTCCTGGGGACCCTACGACCGGGTCCTGGCGGATGTTCCCTGCACGAGCACGGGCGTCCTGGCCAGGCGGCCCGAGGGGCGGTGGAAGCTCAAGGCCAAGGACTACAAGAAGCTCCCGGCCCTCCAGAGGGAGATCTTGGGCCAGGCGGCCCGGGCCGTGGCACCCGGGGGCGTCCTGGTCTATTCCACTTGTTCCCTGGAAGAGGAGGAAAACGAGGGGGTCGTGGAAACCCTGGAGGGCTGGGAGATTATGCACAGGGAAACCACTCTTCCCGTGGCGGGGCTCAGGGACGGCTCCTTCGTGGCCCGCCTGGAGAGGAAGGAGTGGGTGGGTTGAAGGTTGTTGGGTAGCGATGGGCGGACTCCTTCCGGAGGGACCCCCGGAGGAGCCCGGTCTTCCAAGGTGGAGAAGCAGGAAGCAGGGGTCCGGGCGAGGAATCCATGGCGACAAGAAGAAGGAACGGATCCGGGGGGCGCCCCGGAAGGACGGGCGGGCGGAGCAGGAGACCCTCTTCGACGAGGGGGAATTCCTCGGGTATCGTCTGGCTCGAGGTGGGCGGTGCGGCCGTCCTGGCGATCGTCCTGATCGTGGCCTTTTCCGGCAAGAAGGGAAGCGTGCCCCCCAGGACCAATGCTCCCGCCTCTTCCCCGGTGAAAGCGGAGACTCCGAACTACAAATATACGCCTCCCGCCAGGACGCCGTCCTACGACTACCTGAAGAAGGCGGGGAAGAAACCGGACCGGCCCGCGCCCCCGGTGGATCTCTCCAAGGGCAAGCAGCTCTACCAGGAGGCCAACCGCCTCTGGAACCAGGCCTTGAAGGAGCGCCGGAACAGGGACGGTGGGGCCAAGGCCCGGGCGACCCTCCGCAAGGCCTACCGGCTCCTGGAGGAGGCTTTGAATTCGGTGGACGATTTCAATATGTGGGTCGAGGAGGCTGAGCTGAACGACTGGGAGATCGACGGGAAGACCATGAAGGCCAAGAGGGAAGTGGACAGGTGGCTCAAGCTCCAGAGCAGGATCCACAAGATCCTTCCGGAGGCGGGCAAATAGGATCGGCCCTGGAGGGGAGGTGAGGCCCGGGTACAACACGAACGGCCTGGCCTGCCACAGGCTGGAGGACGCCCTGGCGCTCGTGGCGGACCAGGGATTCCGGGTGGTCGCATTGACCCTGGACGTTCCCCACCTGGACCCCCTCCGTGCGGGGGCCGGCGAGGTCAGGAAGGCGGCGGCTCTCCTGGAGAAGCTCGGCCTGGATGTGGTGGTGGAGACGGGGGGGCGTTTCCTGCTGGACCCGAGGCGCAAGCACAGGCCCAACCTCCTGGAGAAGGATCCGGAGGAGCGGAAGAAGAGGTTCGACCTCCTGGCCGGAAGCATCTCCATCGCCCGGGACCTTGGAGGGCGGGTGCTCTCCTTCTGGTCCGGGGTCCTTCCCGAAGGCGTCTCCCGGGAGGAGGGGTGGGCCAGGCTCCTGGAGGCGGTGGGGCGGCTGGCCGAGAGGGCGGGGGCCTCCGGGGTCTCCCTGGCCCTGGAGCCCGAGCCGGGGCATCTGGTGGAGAGGGTGGCCCACTGGCGTGCCCTGGCGGGGGAGTCGGGGCTCGGAGACCTGGGGTTGTGTCTCGATATAGGGCACCTGGAGGTCCTGGGAGAGGGGAGCCCCGGAGAGGCCTTGGAGGAGGGGGACTGGCCCCGTTTGTTCCAGGTCCACCTGGACGACGCCCTTCCCGGGAGGCACGAGCACCTGGAGCCGGGGCGGGGAACGGTGGATTTCGGCCGGGTCTTCCGGGAACTGGAGGAAGGAGGATACCAAGGCCCGGCCTGCTGGGAGTTGAGCCGGTCCAGCCACCGGGCCCCCGAAGCGCTGCGGGAGGCCTGGGATGCCTGGATGACCTTCCGGTGAGGGTCCCTTCCTTGCCGTCCCCCCCTATTGACCGGTTCTTCACAGGGACTTAACGTGGCGCGTCGGTGAAGGCGGGCCGGGGGTTCCGGTTGGATCGCGGTGAACCAGGTGCAAGGGAGGCAGAGAATCCCATGAAGAGCAAGGCGACCAAGGCGGTGGTATTGAGGGAGTGTCCCACTCCCTCGGGGGATTCTCCCAACCTGATTACCCACAAGGTCAGCCTGGAGATGTGCCTGGCGCGCCAGGCCGCGGGATACCACAAGTGCTACCGTTGCAAGTGGCGGGGCAAGCCCGTCGAGGCCCAGAAGACGGCCGGCGCCTGAAGATCCTTTTCCGGGAAGCCCGTCCCGGCGCCTTTCTTTCTCCCTTTTTCCCTTCCCGCTCTTCTTCCGCCCTTTCCGCCCGGTGAGAGGGCTTTTGGGGGGGCGACTTTGTATTACTGAGGGGCGAAAATCAGGCCTGCTTGGGGGGGGCGTCCTCTCCGCCCATCTTCCGGAAGAAAGGCTTGGAGGACTTCAGGTTCTTGAGGAAGAGGTGGAAGTCGATCTTCTCGTCCAGGGAGATTCCGTTCTCTTCGCCCTCGCCCAGGAGATCCTGGACGACCCAGTCGGCCAACCTGCAGTCCCCGGAGAGCCAGCGGGCCGGGGAGACCGAGTCGAGGACGATGATCCCCCGCCGGCGCAGGACGCCCCGCTTCCAGAAGATCTTCCGGTTTTCCACGAGTTCCACCTGGTCCGCCGAAATCACCTTGAGGAGGTCCACCACGTCCAGGAGAAGGGCTCCTTCCTGGAGTTCGTGGAATAGGAGGGACGCCAGGACCATCTCTTCGGGGAAGGTGAGGCCGTGGCGGCGGACGAATTCCAGGAAGGGGTTGCGGAAAGTGCCGGCCGTACGCTGGAGGCGGCTCTTCATGGCCTTGACCTTTCGGGCGATCCGGCGGGTCAGGGCCGTGCCGGGGTTCCAGGTGTCGGCCGGGGGCGGGGTCCAGTCCTCCCAGCCGAAGAGCTTCCGCGACCGGGCCCAGTGGAGGTCCACCAGGATCTTCTCGTCGGCCATGAACTCGGCGTAGGAGGTGTATCCCTTCCGGCTCCGGGAGCGCCTGCGGACGTTCCGGGCTTCCATGTCTTCCTGGAGGAGGACCAGGGTCTTCTCGGTGACCTTGAACTTCTGGTCCAGGGGAGGGAGGTCCTCTTCGTCCTTTTGGGCCTCGATGAGACCGGCCGTGAGGAGGGGGCCTTCCTCGGAGAGGCGCTGGACATGGGCCAGGATGTCGAAGGAGTCCTGGAGGGCCTGTTTGAGGAGCTGCCGGCCGCCCAGGTAGGGCTGGTCGGTCTTGAGGTATTGGCGAAGAAGGATGCCCAGGACCAGGATGTCCAGGGAGTCCAGCCCGAAGTCGCGGGTCACCTCGCCCAGGTTCCCCGTGAGTTTGAGGCGGGAGAGATCCTCCCGGACCTTCTCTTCCTTCTTCTTGAGTATGGAGACCGACCGGGTCCGGCCGGCCCGCTCGACACCGTGGAGCTTGGAGCGGATCTTGCCCAGCTCGTCACAAAGGTCGAGCATCCTCTTGATGCGTTCCCTGGCAGTCTTCCTCATGTTCGCGAAAAGCCCTTTCTGTCCGCAGAAGTTCTATTATAGATGGGCTGGGGGCATGGGAAGGGGCGGGGGCCGGGAATGGTCCCCAGGCCGGAAAGAACTGTCTCGCCGGGGGCCGCCTGGAGGGAGTTTCAAGGGGCCCCGGGTGGGGTCGATGGGTAGCAACATCTTGGAAAACAACAGGTTGAGGAAAAATCCCCGGCCGGGAGGATGGGCGGGGATCCTTCGGGGGGTGAAGAGTTTGGTCCTTGGGGCCCTTCGGGCCCTCTGGCTCAGCTGGAAGCCCTTGCTCGCCGGGATACTCCTCGCCCTCGGCATCCGGGCCTACGTGCTGGATGTCTACGGGGTCCGGAAGCACTCCATGGAACCCACCCTCCACGCCCAGGAGCGGGGGCCCTCGGACAAGGTGGCTGTCTTCAAGTTGGCCTATCTCTTCGGGAGGCCCGAGCGGTGGAACCTCTGTGTCTTCCAGAGGGAGGGAGAGCCCCAGAAGATCGTGAAGAGGGTGGTGGGCCTTCCCGGGGAGTGGATCCGGATCCAGGACGGAGACGTCTGGGTGGGTTCCAAGCCGGGTTTCCTCCACCTTTTGCGAAAGACGCCCGAACAGGTGGAGCGGGTGATGGTCACCTTGGCCGACCAGGACGTGCGGCCCATACAGTTTCCTGCGGATACGACCTGGGCCTTCGATGCCTCCAGGTGGAAGGCCTTGGAGGGAGGGCTTGAGGCGCTCCCTCCCGCGGGAGGAAGGGCGGAGCTCTCCTTTCGGGGGCTTCTCCACGGGGGGTATCTCGGGCCGGACGGGGAGGTGCGCCTCTCCGTCCTGGCCGTCAGGGATTTCGGTGTGGAGCTTTCCTGGGAGGCCCTGGATCCCGGGGCGACCCTGGTGATCCGGATGGAGGCCCTTGGAAGGGTCTTTCGGGCCCGGGTCTCCCGGAAAGGGGAGGAGGTCCTGGTTGAGGCCGACGGATGGGAGGCGATGAGGGTGAAGTATCCGCCCCTCTCCCGGGGCAAACCGGTGAAGATCAGGTTTCTCCAGGCGGATTGCCGGGTATTCCTTTGGATCGCCGGGAAGGCCTTCTTCAAGGACATCGGTCCCTGGCCGGCCCTTCCCAGGCGGCTTCACCTGGGGTCCAGGTGGAACGGGCTCTCTCTCTGGGTGGCCGGCGGGAAAGGCCGGATCCGGCACTTGAAGGTCCTGCGGGACCTCTATTACACGGACGTCCAGGGAGGGAGACACGGAACGGGAAGAGATCCCCAGTACGTAGGAAAGGACGAGTATTACGTGCTTGGGGACAACTCGCCCGTATCCGAGGACTCCCGCCACTACGGCCCCATCCCCGCCTCGGATCTGATCGGGCGGCCCGTCATGATCGTCCTTCCCTTGAACAGGGTCAGGTTTCTTTGAAAGACATCTATCCAGGGTGACCGGCCGGGGCGCCCGGGCCGGGAGGCCGCCGGGGTCTTGAATTTCCTGTCCGGGGAGAGAGGTGGATTGAAAGAGCAAGAACCAGGAAAAGGGATTCCCCTGGCCTTCGGCATCCTTTTCTACAGCGTCGTCGGCCTGGTGGGCCTGGGGTTGCCCCGGCTGTTGGGGCGCTGGGAGGGAGTGGCCCGCCTGGCCGAGGGGCGGGTGCCCTGGATCCAGGAGGCCGCCATGGGGCTGGTTCTGGGAGCCTTGCTCGTGACAGCTTCCCGGGTCCTGGTGGCCCGGTGGAAGCTCATGGCGGACCTGGAGAAGGCCTTGGCCCGGTTGGTGGGCCCCATGGGGAGCGGGGAGGCCCTGGTTCTTGCGGTGGTTTCCGGCTTGGCGGAAGAAATGCTCTTTCGGTGCGCCCTTTTGGACCTCCTGGGCCCGTGGTGGAGCACCCTGGTCTTCGCCTTTTGCCATACAGGGCCGGGAAAAGAGTTTCGGGCCTGGACCCTCATGGCCGGCCTCGTGGGAGGACTCTTCGCCTGGCTCGTCCTCCAAGGATGGGGCCTCACCGCCGTCGCCCTAGCTCACATCACCCTCAACTACCTCAACCTGAAAAAACTCGCCCATCCCCCCACTTCTTGCCGGGAGTAGTTTTATAACGAAATTTAGTCGATCCCCCCATTTTTTGCCGGGAGTGGTTTTATAACGAAATTTGGTCGGGTCAGCGGGCGCTCATGTCGAGGTGGGCCCAGACGAGTCGAGAGGGGTCGGGGTTCTTGGCCCATTCTCGGAGGAGAACCTGCCGGGAGGGGTGGAGTCTCCTTCGGACGGGTTTCTTCCTTCCCACTTGGACGAGAAGGTTACCTTTTGCATCGCCAAGAGGGTTGTCCGGGCCGGCCAGGAGACGGAACCTCCGGACCCCTTCGGCGGAGATTCGAACCATCCCGGGACCGGGAATCTCTCCTGCGATCCAGGCTGTGTGGGCCAGGGAGAAGTCAACGATCCGCTTTCTTTGCTGCTCCTTCGTCAGGCTCCGCCAGAAAGAGGCACGGAAAGCAGGCCGCAAAGGGGCGGTGAAGCGGCGGTCCAAGCGGCTAACGGAGATCCACGCCCGTCTGGCCGGACCAGAGCAAGCCAGGAAAACTTTCTTTGGTGAGGAGGGGCGCTTCTTTCCCTCCAGCCACTTGGAGATTTCCCTGCCCTCCACGAAGAGAGCGTGCCCTTCGGATTCTTTGAGGATCAGGGTAACGGGGCTCCCCCAGGATTTGAGGCGGGCACAGGCTTCTCTCACGTTCCAAACCAGGTATGGGTCGTCCTTCCCCCCAACCATGGCCAAGAGGGGGGTTCCTGCCAGGTTTTTCAGGAACCGGATATTGTTCTGGTCCTGGGTCCATGCCAGGCGTGGGCCTCCGGCCACGGCGATGACTGCTGCGAAAGGGTCGGGATGCCGCAAGGCGATACCCCATGCCCCATGTCCACCCCGGGAGTATCCGGCCAGGAAGACCCGGTCCGGGTCGACGGGGAGATGGGCCAGGGCCCATCGGTGTGCCTCGAGGATTACCTCTCTGTCTTCCTTCGAAAAAGTCCAGGCCCTTCCCGGGACGGCGGGCTTTGGGGCCAGGATCAGGGCGGGGAAACGGATCTTTTCGGCCCAGAATCGGGCGGCCTCCTTGTCGCTCTGCCCGGTTGCCGGGATGACTACAAGGAGAGGTCCCCGGGTGCCTGGTTCCAATCCTTTCGAAATCACCAGGGTGCCGGGGGGAACAGGGTGGAGGCCGGGAACGAGTTTTCCTTTGAAGGGGAAGGCCCGGCAAGCCTGGACCAGGGCATCCAGGGTGGCTCCTTTCTTTTCCAGGATTCTCCGGATGGCGCCGGCCAGGGCTCTTCGGGAAAGGTCGGGAAGGCGGTGAACCTCTTCCACCAGGCCTTGGGTTCGGGCTTCGCCGGCGCCCAGGGCGAGAAGCAAAACGACCAGGATGTGTCTCATCTCGGCGCAACCTTCCACGATGAAGAGGGGAGGTGGGGATCTTCCTCGCCTGGTTTCCCTCAGAGGGGAAGGAAGTTCAACAGAAACCCTGAAAAGGGGAGTGACCCCTTCCGTGGTGGTGGGGACGTAATGGTTGCGATGCCAAGAATTCTGCGTTTCGACGGTCCAGGGAAGTTCTTCCACGTTATGAACCACGCTGTGGAAGAAGGAAACCTCTTCACTTCCACGGAGGATGCCAGGGCGTTCCTGTGTCCCCTTGCAAAGGAAGTGAAAAAACGGCGGCTTAGGGTGTTCTCCTATTGCCTGATGCCCAACCACTACCATCTTCTCGTGGAAAGCACGGCGGGAGAGTTGTCCCGGGCCATGCAGATGGTCCAGCAGAAATTTTCTTTGTGGTTCAACCGCCGGTACGACAGGAGAGGGGCTCTCTTTCGGTCCCGGTTCAAGTCCGTCCAGATTTCCACGAGTGAATACCTTTGGGTACTCCTTGCGTATATCGACCAGAATCCGGTGAAGGCCGGTATTGTCTCAAACCCGGTGGAGTATCCTTTTGGGAGCGCCTTCCTTCATGGAAAAGGGACCGTGCCTCCCTGGCTTTCCACGGACCTTCCTGGAGGTATGGGTGATGAATACTTGCGCTTCATGGAGATGCGGGGGGGAGAGGGCGGAGGGCCGGGCTGTTCCGTCCGGAAGCTCACGTCCGATTTGGAGTGGCTAGTGGAAAAGTGGGTGGAAGGAGAGACGAAGGAGGGGTGCGGCCTCGAGGAGATTGGTTCCATGAAGGCCCGGGAGTGGCAGGATTGGTTGAAAAAGGAGGCCGAGAAGAAGCCCAGGAGGTCCTACCCGGCAGTCCTTCCGCCCGGGCCGCTCCTGGAAGCCTTGGACGAGATCGAGAAAATGGCTCCTGACTGGAAGGTAGGGAGGCCGGGGAGGGAGATCCCCGGGTGGCCTGTGATGAAGGCGGGTCTGCTTCGGATGGTGGTGGGCCAGAGTTTCGGGGAGATCCAGGCCCGGTTGGGATTATGCGAGGGAGGGGCCTGGTTCTTGTGGAGGAAGCATAGGGAGCTCCTGGTCAAGAGCGAGACCTACTTGGTTAGAGCGGGCGCTGTGTTGCAAAAAGCAACATCGATGATCTTCAACGTGGAAGTGAATTCATTATAAAACTACTCCCGGCGGAATTTGGCGGGGAGTTCGTTATAAAACTACTCCCGGCGGAATTTGGCGGGATGGGGGAGGAGTTGGTGGTTTTGGAGGAGGCGGCGGAGTTTTTCTTTGTCGACTTTGCGTAGGTGGGTGGCTTGGGGAAGGGGCCGGGTTCGGGGGGCGGGCGCCAGGGCCTGGTGAACGGATCCGGCCATGAGGAAGAGGGCGGCACCCAGGAACAGGGCAAGGGGAAGGGCGGTCCTGTAGGTTTTGTTCCGGGGAAGGGTTTCTCCGGTCAGGCACCTCCCGCAGTGGAGGCAGTCCGATTCCGCGGGATGGACGATACCTGTATCGCATTTGGCCGGAACGGGTGTCCTGGTGAGACGGAGAAGGACCGCGGTCCTGGTGAAGAGCTGGAAGAAGGCCCCGAGGGGGCACAGGTAGCGGCACCAGAACCGGAAGAAGAGAAGGGCCCCGAGGCCGATCAGGAGAAGGAGAAGAGTGGTCCACGTCCCCTTCACCGGACCGAAGGCCGCCGCCAGGGGATCGAATGCCAGGACGGCCTGGTCCCCTCTGAATCCCACCCAGAGGACGACCAGGAAGAGGAGGAAATATTTGATGGACCGGAAATATCTGTCCGCCTTTGAGGGCGGCCTGGAGTAGAGCCTCAGGCCGGAGCACATCTCCTGGAGGGCCCCGAAGGGGCACAGGAGGGTGCAGTAGACCGGACCTGCAAGAAGGGCCGCCCCGAGGGCCCCGGCCACGAGAAGAAAGAGCCTGGGCCTGGGGGAGAACCCGTGGAGCCAGGCGGACACCAGGGTCGCCGGGGCGAGCTGGAGGGCGAACCAGAACCCCCCGGCCAGGATGCTCACAAGGAGAAAGGCCTTCCTGGTCCGTTTTCCTCCGAAGAGGTAGAGGACCAGGCCGGTGGGAAAGGCCAGGAGGAGATACCAGAAGGAGAGGGGAAGGGGCTGCCTCCTTCCGGGTTTTTCCCGGGGAATCCGGGCCCCCGGGAGGAGCGCGGCGGCCTTCTTTCCAGCCCGGGTCATGATTTCCACGAGGGCCCTGGAGGTGATGGTCGCACCGGCCATCCCGTCCACTGGAACGACACCTGCCTCCCCCCCTTCCCCGGCGGTGTCCCCGCGGAGGACGAAGACGTCCCCAACCTTCTTCCCGACGAAAGCCTTCCGGAGCCACACGGCGGCTCCTTCCACGAAGGAAGGGGTCTCCTCCCAGGAGAGTACCTGGACGTGGCGGATGATCCCCTTCTCGTCGAAGGCGACGAGAAGGTCGATGGGCCCTGCGTAACCGTAGACGTCGGGCACTACGGCGGAAGTGGCGAAGAGCACTCCCAGCGGTTCCTTGCCTCCCTTCCCGAAGACTTCCGCGTGGGGAAAGGGGTCCTTTTCCGGCACGATCCTCTCCCCGCCGAGGAGCCTGGCCGCGGCGGGAGGGATGGCGGGCCTCCTCTTCTCCTGGGCCTTCCTGACAACCGGAACCAGGCCGGCGACGGCGATTCCCACCCAGAGCATCGCAAACCCGATTCCGGGCCAAGGGAAACCAGCCTCCCCGGGGAGCTCTCCCAGGCGGGCTCCGGGAAAGACCTTCTTCGCAGCCCTGGACATGAGGGAGCCGGGCCTTCCAGGGCCGGCCAGGAGAATGGCGAGGACCCCAAGGACGAGGAGGCCGCAAAGCCGGGCCGTTCCCTCCATTCCCAGGATGGGGACCAGGAGGACGCCGGCGGCGGCCCCTCCCAGGGCGGCACCCAGGTGGTCGGCCGCCTCCAGGCTCGAGGCGATCCTCCCCTCGCCGAACCCAGCTTCGCCCAAAAGGGCGGCCCCTGCAGGGAAGGCCAGGCCCGAGGCAAGGCCTCCCAGGGGAAAGAGGCCGAGGAGAAGATCCGGGGAGAGGGTGGTGATCCCGGGAAGGGAGAGGAGGAGGATGCCTCCGGCGGCGCCTGCGAGAAGGAGGGCGGGCCTTCTCGAGCGCCCTCCGAGCCAGGAAGCCGAAGCCATTCCGGCCAGGAAGAGGCCCGATGCGAGGCCGACTTTTTCGAAGAGCAACCCCGCCTTGCACTGGAATGAAAGGAGAAGAACCAGGAAAACCGTAACTCCTGTTCCGCCGGCTGCGGAAACCGAGAGGGCCGCCATGGTCCCGGAAAACCTCTGCTTCGACGGGGGAGAAGAGAGGAGGAGCACCAGGACAAGGGCGAGAAGTGCGGCGGGAGGCCAGGCGAGGGCCGGCGCCCCGGCCCGACCCAGGGCGGCCAGGACCCGCGCAAGGCCGGGATCCCTGTAGCGGGTCTCCACGGCGAGGCCGGCGAAGAAGAGGGACGGCCTGGCGTCGGAATGGATGGGAACGATTCCCCTCTTTCCCTCCTCCCTGTGGAGGAAATCGAGGATACCCCTGCCGATGAAGGGGTCGCAGGCCGAGGCCAGGGCTCCTCGAGGGAGGAAGGCGGGAAGGGTCCCGGCCCGGGCGAGCCGCTTCTCCATCTCCTTTCCGTCCGACGTGGGGGCCCCGTCGATCCGGGAGGCCAGGAACCACGAGAAGACTCCGGGAACGAGCTCCACCTTGGAGAATACGTTCTCCAGCGTGGCTGTAAGGGTGAGCCCGAAGGCCAGCTTCTCCCTGTCGAAGGCGCGTTCCACGAGGGGGACCCCGAGAGCGAAGACGCCTTCCGGACTTAAAACCCTTCTTACGGAAAACAGCGCTTCCCGGGTGAAGGTCCTGGAAGAGGCGGCCCTCCCCGGGTCCGGGCAGGCCGCAACGACGAGATCGAAGCGGTCCCCCCGGCGGCCGGCTTCTTCCAGGTAGGGTCTGGGGTCGCCGTCCACCCAGGTCACCCTCGGCGAGAGGAAGGCCTCCTTCACCCTCCCGGGAAGACGCCGTCCCACCGCTTCCCTGGCCTTCCGGTCCGGATCCACGGCGACGATTCCCTTCCAAGGGAAGGCGAGCAGGTCGGCCAGGAGGTCCGGGGCGGGAGCGCCCAGGAAAAGGAGTCTCTCCCGCTTTCCGGGCTGGGCAGCCAGGACCCCGGCCTGGATGGCGGCGGCTTCCCCTGCGGGGGATGCCGAGACCAGGAAACCGTCCCGGAAGACCAGGATCTGTTCCCCCGATCCCGCGATTTCCGTCAAGCCGTAAGGGGTTTCGACGCTTTCGAGGAGGACCGCCCCGGGGTGGAGAATATCGAAACGGATCTTCCCCGCGGCCCGGCCCGCCGGGTCCCCCGGCCAGAAGGCCGCGGCCAGGATCCCGGCGGCGGGGATCCAGGTGGCGGCCCCCTTCCAGCGGCTTTTCGGGAACCGGAGGGCTCCCAGGCCGGCGAGGAGGATTCCCCCGGCGAGGAGGAGGCCCGAGGCCGAGCCCCCCCCGGCGGCGAGCCAGAGGGTGAAGAGGATCCCCCCGGCCAGGGAGCCCAGGGCTTCCAGGACGTAGGCCTTCACGGAAGCCCCTCCGCTGCGCTCTCCCCCGAGGGCCGCAGCGGCCCGGGAGAAGAGAAAGCCCGTCACCAGGCTCACCGGCGCTCCCAGGGCCAGGAGGAGGGGAAGAAGGGTCAGGATGGAGAAGTAGTCCCCGGGCTCCGTTCCCGTGAGGGGACGAAGGAGGAGGGCCCCTGCGAACTGGAGGAGGGCCCCGGGGAGGTAGAGACCTGCAGCAGCCAGGGCCTGCCTTCCGGCCCGGGCCCCCTCTTCCTGGGGAAAGGCCCGGGCCAGGAGGGCGCCTCCCCCCACCCAGAAGAGCCAGGCCCCGAAGAGAATCCCCAGGACCAGCTCGTTCGCCCCACCCGCCGCCAGGACTTCCCGGACAAGAACGGTCTGGGCGGCCAGGGTGAACAAGCCGGAAAGGAAGAGCAGGGCTTCCATGGGGGGAAGTTTCTCCTTTTCTTCCTTCCAGGCAAGCCGGTCCTCCCCGGCCGGACTTCCTCAGGCGAGTTCTTCCCAGAGGTAGGCCGAGGTGAGGATTCCCTTGCGGAATCGCTCGAGAGAGAACTTCTCGTTGGGTGAATGGATCCTGTCGTCTTCCAGGCCGAAGCCCATCAGGAGGACGTCGAGCCCCAGGATCCGTTTCAGTTCGCCCACCACAGGGATGGACCCTCCAGACCGGATGAAGATCGGCTTCTTTCCGAAGGCCCTCTCCTCGGCGCCGGCGGCGGCCTGCACCAGGGGGTTGTCCGGAGAAAGGGAAACGGGGCGGGCCCCGCCCTGCTTGATCACCTCCACCTCCACCGAAGGAGGGGCCGTCCTCTTCACGTGGGCCTCGAAGAGCTCCAGGACGGTCTCCGGGTCCTGGTCCGGCACGAGCCGCATGGTAATTTTCGCACCGGCGCAAGTTGGAACGATGGTCTTGGTTCCTTCCCCCCGGTAGCCTCCGGCGATGCCGTTCACTTCGCAGGTGGGCCGGAACCAGATCCGCTCCAGGGTCGAATACCCCCTTTCGCCCCAAAGGGCCGGCGCCCCCGTGGAGTCGAGGAATTCCCCCTCGTCGAAGGGAACCTGGGACAGGAGTTCCTTCTCCTCCCTGGGGATCTCCCTCACCTGGTCGTAGAAGCCCGGGACGGCCACCCGCCTGTCCTCGTCGTGGAGGGATGCCAGGACCCGGGCCAGCTCGGCCGCCGGGTTGGCGACGGCACCGCCGAATCCCCCCGAATGGAGATCCCGGGCCGGCCCCCTCAGGCGGATCTCGGCCGCGGCGATCCCCCTGAGCCCCAGGCCCAAGGCGGGCGTGTCCGGACCCCACATGGAGGTGTCGGATACGACTGCGCCGTCGGCCCGGAGACCCGGGGCCTCCTTCTCGAGATAATCGGCCAGGTGATCGGAGGAAACCTCCTCCTCCCCCTCGATGAGAAAGATCAGGTTTACCGGAATCCTTCCTCTCGTCGCCAGGTGGGTCCCCGCGGCGAGGATGTGGGCCAGGAACTGCCCCTTGTCGTCCGAGGCTCCCCGGGCTACGACGTCCTCCCCGTCGAGCCAGGGCTCGAATGGGGGCTCGAGCCACTTGTCCAGGGGGTCCGGCGGCTGGACGTCGTAGTGGCCGTAGACCAGGTAGGTCCTCTTGTTTTCCGGATGAGAGTAATCCGCCCTCACGATCGGGTGGCCCGGCGTCTCGACGATCCGGGCCTCCAGGCCCATGCGCCGGAAGATCCCGGCCACGTGCCGGGCGCACCGGGCCGTGTCCTCCTTCCGGTCCGGGTCGGCCGAGACCGAGGGAATCCGGAGAAGCTCCATGAGTTCCGAGACGAAGGCCTCCCGGTTCCTTTCGATGTGGGAAGCGAGATCATCCATGTGGTCCTCCCGGAGGTTGCATGTCCTTTCTTTCCCCCCGCCGGGCGGGACCCTCCATCTTACGAGATCTCCTCCACCAGGGAATCCAGCTCCTCCGCCGTCCTCCCGATGTCGAACCGCCGGGCCCACCGAAGGAGGCGGCTTCCGGCCCGGGCCGCCGATTCCGGCTCGGCCGCTTCCCGGGCGAGCTTCCCGGCAAGTTCGTCCAGGCCGTCCCAGAGGCAGCGTTCCTTCAGCTCCTCGGGGAGGAGGTGGGGATAGTTCTGCCGCTTCGGCAGGAGGGGGAGGAGCCCGGCGGCCATCCCTTCCACGACGCTCATGCCGAAGAAGTCGTGCCTGGCCGTGGAGACGAGAACGTCCGCCGAGGCCAGGAGACAGGGGTAGGTTTCCTTCGAAGCGTAACCAGTGTGGATCACCCGCTCCCCCAGGGCGCGGATCCTCTCCCCGGCGGCCGGTCCGGGATCGTCCGAGCCCGGCCCGGCGAGGATCACCCGGAAGGGAACGTCCCGCCTGGACAGTTCCGCCAGGACCTCCAGGAAGTCTCCCGGTTCCTTGTCCTCCTCCCAGCGGTGGTTCCAGAGGATCCTGAGGGGGCCGGACCGGGGCGGCGCGGACTCCCGGGCCTTCGAAAAGAGGGCCGTATCCACCCCTGGGTGGATCACCCTGCTCTTCCGGCGGATTCCGCCGGCCAGGTGGAAAGGCCTGTGGTCGGGGAAGGACCCGAGGAAGTCCGGCAGGGCTCCGAGAAAATCCTCCATGTGGAAACGGGAGTTGAAGGCGCAGGCCCGGGCGGCGGCGCAGGAGGCGACCTGGATCCAGGCGTAGTGGAGGTCCCGCCTCTCACCCGGGGGAAGGGGGTAGGTGAGCTGGTTCTCGTGGAGATAGTAGAGGAGGGGAACCCGGGGCCATGGGGGCGGGAGGAGCCCCTGGAGGGCGGCGGCGTCGGTCATGGAGGAGACCACCAGGACGTCGGGGGGGGAGTGCCGGGCCGCCAGTTCCTCGGCGAAATGGAGGGCCGAGTGGTGGAGCCTCCACTTCCAGTGGAGGCCTTCCAGGGCGAGTATGCGTACCCTGTGGCGGCTTCTTTCTCTGTATCCCTCCGCCCATGCGGCGTGGGAGCCCTTGAAGAAGGGCTCCAGGAGGATCACGTCCAGGGAGGATTCCGCCACGCCGGGCCGGTCCTTCAGAAGACCTGGGCCTGGAAGACCTCGAAGGTGCAACCCTCCTTCCACCCGTCCGCCGGGAGGCCGGCCTTCCTGGCCAGGAAGGAGAGCATCGTGTCCCTGTCCCAGCCCTGCTCGGGAGCGACCTGGGGCAAGAATACGGCACGGTGGAAACCTTTGGTGAGGACCACGCCGTCCCTGCCGACCACGATCTCCTCGGGGCCCGAGACCTTCTTCAAGGGGGTGAGCACGGAGATCTCCATGGTCAGGCGGGGAAGCTCGTCGGGCCGGACCGGTTCGAACCGGGGGTCGTGGGCGGCGGCGTCCACGGCACGTTCCACGAGGTCCTTCCAGAGGGGGCGGGAGGGGTAGATGCTCCCGATGCATCCCCTCAGGGCGCCGTCCTTCTTCAAGGTCACGAAGCAGGCCAGGGTCCGAAGAAGTGCCCCCTCGGGCTTCAGGCCGGCCTTGTAGGGGTCGAGCCGGCGGCCCTCCTTCACCCAGGTCTCCACGGCCTTCCAGGCGATCTTCCTGGCGAGTTTCTTCTCCTCTTCGTTGAGGGGTCCTTCGGAGTAGTCGGGCATCCTCTTCTCCTCCTTTTTCCATCCCGGTCCCACGAAGGCGACGGCCATGTAGGAGACGGAGCTGGACCAGTCACCCGTGATACGACCGGAGGTGTCGTAGTGGAGCTTCACCGCCTCGGCACCCCCGGGAAGGGCCGCCAGGAGGATCGCGATGGGGTATCTTCCGCAGATGGTATCCCCGGTCTTCCTGTAGAAGGACAGGAACTTCGCCGGGTCCAGGGTGCGGAGGGCCTCCCAGGCGCGCCGGTCCAGGCGGGCCAGGTTCTCCCGGGGATGGTCGTGGAAGGGGGGGCTTCCCCAGTAACCGTAGTTGAGACCCCAGTGGGTGAAGTCCGAGGAGACCACGACGGCGTCGCCGGGACGGATCTCTTCGCGGAGGATACGGCCCGCCCTTTTCACCTCCTCCAGGCTGAGATCCCCGACCACCAGGGGGACGATGGTGATCCCCGGGAGGAGCTTGGCCAGGAAGATGGTCTCCATCTCCAGGGAGTGCTCCTTGTCGTGGACGGCCTCGCCGGGGAAGAAGATTTCGCTCTTCTCCTCCAGGCGGGCGCACTCCTTGCGGTCCACCGGAAGGTTTCCCAGGGGGGTCGCGTAGGCGTCCACTTCCGGGAGGGCGATCCCCGAGATGGGCGCCCTGTGGCTTGGCCCCAGGAGGAAGACCCTCTTGGGCCGCTCCCGGGCCAGGGCGGCGAAGGACCAGGCGGCTGTTCCACCGGCGTAGGGGAGGCCCGCGTGGGGGGCGATCACCGCAAGGACCCGGCCGGGAAGGTCGGGGAGTTTCACTCCCGCCAGTTTTTCCAGGATGGCCCGGTCCAGGGCCTTGGGGTCGGCAGGGTACCAGGACCCGGCGAAGGCGGCCTTCCGCACCTTCAAGGGCTTCTCCTGCGAGGCCGGCCCGGGGGGAGCAAGGGGGGCCCGGCCTTCCCCCTCCTTTCCGCCGCCGTTCCGGGAGCAGGAGAGACCCGAAAGACCGAGGAGCGTGAAGGCCAGGAAGGGGAGGAGGCTTCGTTTCTTCATGGCAGTCACCCGGCGTAGTCGTGGGGGGACCAGAGATCTTCCTCCCGGAAGGGCTTTTCCGGGATCCTGGGCGGCTTGATCCGGTGGCCTCCTTCCCGGGAGGAGGGGCGGCCGGAGCCAAGTCCGGCCCTCTTCCTGCGAAGGGCCTTCCCGGCCGACCGGAGGACCAGGACGGCCGGAAGAGACCAGGCCAGGAGTTTCGCGAAGTCCCTTCTTCTCATGGGGGCGGGTACCTTCATCGCCACCTCCCGGGGACCATCTCTCCGCAGCGGGAGCACTTCCCGGTGTCCAGGTCCAGGGCCCGGATCTCCACATGGTAGCCGACCCGGCGGATCAAGAGGGCCCCGCACTTCGGGCAGACCGTGTCGGATCCTTCCCCGCCCCGGAGATTCCCGATGTAGACGAAGTGGAGCCCTTCCTCCAGGGCGATCTCCCTTGCCCTGAGGAGGGTGGATGCCGGCGTGGGGGGCAGGTTCCGGAGCCTGTGCCGGGGGAAGAAGGCCGAGAAGTGGAGGGGGGTCTCGGCCCCCAGGTTCTTCACGTGCCACCGGCAGAGCTCCCGGATCTTCTTGGGAGAATCGTTCAAGGTGGGGATGACCAGGTTGGTCACTTCCAGCCAGACGTCCATCTGCTTGGCCAGGACCAGGTTGTCCAGGACGGGCTTGAGAGTGCCCGAGCAGATCTTGCGGTAGAAGGCGTCGTCGAAGGCCTTCAGGTCTATGTTGGCCGCGTCCGTCCGGGAGAAGAGTTCCCTGGCAGGCTCCCGGCGGGCGTATCCCGCCGTGACCAGGACGGTCTTGAGGCCCTTTCCCCTGGCGGCCTCGAAGAGGTCCAGGGTGTATTCGATCCAGGCGATGGGCTCGGTGTAGGTGGCGGCCACCGAGGGGATGCGGTACCGCTCGGCCAGGGCCACGACCCTTTCGGGAAGGGCGTGGGGATAGGCGGGCTGGTCCTCGGGATTGCACTGGGAGATCTCCCAGTTCTGGCAGTTGAGGCAGTGAAGGTTGCACCCCACGCAGGCCACCGAAAGGACGCCCGTCCCTGGAAGGAAGTGGTTGAGGGGCTTCTTCTCGATGGGGTCCAGGGCCTTCCAGACCACGGGCCGGCCGTAGACCACGGCCAGGAGCTTCCCCTCCAGGTGGATCCGGACCCGGCAGTCCCCGGCGTAACCTTCGGGGATCCTGCACTCCTTGGGGCAGAGCCTGCACTGGATGGGGGGATAGCGGCCCATGGCCCCCATGGTACTCCGGCGGCGCCTCCTGTCATGGGGGCGCCGCCGGCTTTGGGAAAAAGGGGTGGATTCCTCCGGCTTCCGGGGCTTCTCAACCCGCGCCGAGGCCGCGGCGGAGAGGCCCGGAAGAGCGGTTCTCCCCGGGCAGGTAGTCGTCCAGCCAGTAGGCCTCCGGGTTGGAGGGGTAGGAGACGATCCTTCCCTGGTGGGCCGGGTTTGCGGCCCTGTGGTAGCGGAAGAGGACCCTCCCCTGGTGGGTCCCCAGGATCTCCAGCTTGCCCTTGGCGTGGGACATGACGTAGCGGACCCTGGAGGCGAGCCCCGTGCAGCGGCCCTGGGCGGTATAGAAGATGCGGATGCCTTCCTCGATGGGAACGGCGTAGATCGCGTTTCCCCGGGTGGGCCTGCACTGGAAGACGTAGTAAGGGGGATTCCCTGCGGCGGCCAGCTCCCGGAAGAGCTCCTCCAGGACGTCCGGGTTGTCGTTGACGCCCCGGATGAGGGGGGTCTGGTTGGAGAGGACCGCCCCGGCCGAGGAAAGCAGGTCCAGGGCGCGCCGGGCCGGCCCGGTGAGTTCCCTGGGATGGAGGAAGTGGGTCACGAAATAGAGGCGCCGGTCCTCCCGGCTGTAGCGCCGGACGAGTTCGGGGATCTCGGGGTCTCTCAGGATCCTGTAGGGGTTGAAGGCCGGGATCTTGGTCCCGATCCGGATGGTCCGGAGGTGGGGGATCGGGTCCAGGGCCGAAAGGATACGGTCGAGCTTTTCGGTCGAAAGGGTGAGGGGGTCGCCACCGGTGATCAGGACGCTCGTGATCTCTTCGTGCTCGGAGATGTATTTCGCCGCCCTGTTTATACTTGAAAGGGTATGCCTGGCCTTCCGCTCTTCTCCTTCGAGGAAGAGCCTCTTGCGGAAGCAGTAGCGGCAGAGCCCGGCGCAGGAACCCGTGACGAGGAGGAGCGCGGTCTGGCGGTACTTGTGTTGCAGGCCGGGGGCCACGGTGTAGTCTTTCTCCCTGGAGGGATCCAGGTCCCCGGCGTGGAGGAATTCGTCCGGGTCGGGCACGATGATCCTGCGGATGGGGTCTTCCGGGTCGTCCCAATCCACCAGGGAGAGGTAGTAGTCGTTGGAAAGGAAGGGGTAGCGCCTGGAGACGGAGTGGATCCGGGCCCGCTCCCGCGGGTCACGGATCGGGAGTTTCCGCACGTCCGTTATATTTCTGGGTCTCTTCATGGTCCTCCTTTCTCTGCCTTCCCTTCGGGGCCCCTTTTCGACCGATCCCCTCAGCCCTACGAGGATACCTCGGTCCGGCCGCGCCGTCAAGGCTCCCGGAATGGGCCTCCTGGAAGGAGGTCTTGGAAAACCGCGGATATCCAGGAAATGGATCCGTATGCGGTTCTTCGTTCGGGCGGCCCCGGCGCGTTGTGGGGCCCGGTCTAGGCCTGTGTCACATGTTGTGGTCCGAAGGGTTCGAAAAAGGCTTTCCTTCCGTCCCTCGAAAGAGGCAACCTTTCGTTGGAGAGCGGCGAAAGGAGGCCGGATTTTGGAAAGAATCGAGACGGAAGTTCTCTTCCGGAACCCTTGGCACACCTACCGCCGGGACCGGGTCCGCAGGAAGGACGGTTCCGAGGGATTCTACTTCTACGTGGACCACCCCTCTTCGGTGGCGGTGATCGGGGCCTTCCGGGACGGGACGGTCCTCGTCCAGAGGACCTTCAGGTATTTGTTAGGTGAGTGGCTCCCCCAGGTGGTCCTGGGCCACACCCGGCCCGAAGAGGACCAGGCGGAGGAGGCCCGGCGGGAGCTCCTGGAGGAGACGGGCTTCCTGGCCGGAGAGGTGCTCCATCTCGGGGATTTCACGCCCTACAGCGGGGTGAGCAACGAGGTGTGCCACGTCTTCCTGGCCCGGGACCTGGAGGAGAGGGGCGCCAGGCCCGAAGTCACCGAGGAGATGGAGGTCTTCCGCCTTTCCCGGGGAGAGGCCCGGGCCTTCCTCCACTCCGGGCCCCTCCTGGACGGCCAGAGCCTCTCCGCCTGGGCCCTCTACGAGGCCTGGCTCGAGGGAAGGGAAGAAGCTCCTGAGGGGGAGGAAGGGCGGTGATCCGGGTGGGCCTGGTCCAGACCCGGCCGGAGCGGGCCAGGCGGGAGGCCAACCTGGACGAGGTCTGGGGGATCACCCGGGGCCTCGGGGTGGACCTCCTGGTCCTGCCCGAGCTCTTCGATACGGGCTATCTCTTCGAGAGCCAGGAGGAGGTGTTGTCCCTGGCCACGGAGGTCCCCGGCGGGGAGACCTGCTCCTTCCTGGTGGACCTGGCGGCCCGGGTCGGATGCAGGGTGGCGGCCGGCCTGGCGGAACGGGAGGGGGCGCGGGCCTTCAACTCGGCCGTCCTCGTCGGCCCCGAGGGGGTGATCGGCCTCTACAGGAAGGTCCACCTCTTCCACTTCGAGAAGGAGGTCTTCACCCCCGGCGACAGGGGCTTTCCCGTCTTCGACGCGGGCGGGGTGAAGGTCGGGATGATGATCTGCTACGACTGGCGCTTTCCCGAGGCGGCCCGGACCTTGGCCCTGAAAGGCGCCCAGGTGCTGGCCCATCCGGCAAACCTGGTCCACCCCTACTGCCAGGAGGCCATGGTGACCCGGTGCCTGGAGAACAGGGTCTTTTCGATTACGGCCAACCGGACCGGAAGGGACGAGGTGGGCGGCCGTTCGGTCTCCTTCACGGGGAGGAGCCGGATCGTGGGCCCCGGGGGAGAGGTCCTCGCCCAGGCCCCGGCCGAGGGTGCGGCCGTGCTGGTCGTGGAGATCGATCCCTCGAGGGCGGATGACAAGAGGATCACTCCCGCGAACGACCTCTTCGCGGACCGGCGGCCGGAGATGTATTTTTGAAGCCTTCGCCGGGGCGGGCCCCCCGGGGCGCCCTCCTGCCGGAGCTAACGGCCGCCGCGCCGGGGACGCAGGAGCCGGGATAGGGGAAAGCGGACGAAGGTGATCTCCTTGTAACCGTCTTTCTCGAAGAGGAGCCCCACGTCTCCGCCGGGAAGCCCGGTGAGGCAGGAGTAGGCGTATCCTCCCTCGTAGATCACCATGGAAGCGGGCCAGGTCCGGCCGTCGTCGAAGCTCGCCCGCACGGTCCCGAGCCTCCTGCCCTTTCCCGTGCCGGGGCCGGCGTAGAGGATGATCCCCTTGTCTCCGGGCTTCTTTCCGAAGGAATACCTCAGGATGGATGCCATGCAGTGGGGATCGGGAAGGGCCGGTTCGTCCTTCAGGGGGGACCAGCTTTCCCCGGCGTCCTTCGAGAAGGCCCTCTTCCTGCAAGGTTTTCCTCCGGCGCTCCTGGAGTTGAGCATGATCCTTCCGTCGGAGAGCTCCACCATCTGCACCTCGTTTCCGAAGCCCGGGCTTCCGTCGGGGGCGACCCGGCCGTAGCGCCATGTCTTTCCACCGTCGTCGGAGAAGCAGGCGTATACGTGGAAATGGAAGATTTTCCCCTCGAACCATCCTTCGTTGGTCGGGATCAGGATGCGGCCGGGCTTGGGGCCCTTGCGGAGGACGATCCCGATACCCGGCCCGGAGGCGGTGGAAGTTATCTTGGCGGGTCTCTTGGTCCCTTTCGTCACGTCCCGGGGCGGAGCCCAGGTCACACCGTCGTCGTCGCTCCAGGTGAGCAGGGTCTTGCTGGAGTGCTTTCCCCCGATGCCCGGGTCGAGGCGCTTGACCCGCTTTCCCATGGCCCGGGAGTGGTAGCCCACGGGGAACCTCTGGCACATGAGGAGGATCCTTCCCGAGTCCAGGACGACGGAGCAGGGATTTACGAAGACGAAGCGCTTGTCGGCCAGGACCCGGATGAAGGGGCCCCAGGTCTTTCCGCCGTCGGTGCTCCTCCGCAGGAGGATGTCGTTCCGGGAGTGGTCCGAGAGGGACTGGCGGCCTTCACAGAAGGCGAGGATCGTCCCTTTCCGGGTTGTGACGAGGGAAGGGATCCGGTAGGCGGGATAAGGACCCTTTCCCCGGCGGAAGACCGTGGTGAAGACGGGGTCCGCCGGGGGGGTGATGGCCCCGGCGGGAAGTGGGGCCGCGGCGGGTAGGAGGAACCAGGCGAGAAGATTCACCGGCTTCATGGGAGTTTGCTCCTGCAGTGTCGCTGGAAGGACGGAAGGGAGGCTCCCCGGAGCTGACGGGCCGGACGGAGCTTTGTCAACTCCCCGGGCGGGGAAGTGGAGCAGGGGGGCCGCGCCGGGAACCAGGAAGAAGGCCGCCCCCCAGTCCAGGGGGGGAGGCTTTCGCCGGGACGGGGTCCTTGCCGGCCTTGGTGTCCAGGGCGAAGGGATCGAGGCGGGGATCGGCGGCGGTTCAGATCCGGACGGTCCTCCGGACCCGGGCGGGTGCGGTGCCCCCGGGGAGGACCAGGAGGGTCTCCCCCTCGGAGGCCCGAAGGCGGAGGAGGGGACCTTCCAGGGATTCCCTCTTCTTCTCTCCCGTGAAGATGTCCACGGGGCTCTTCCCCCAGGGGTTTCGGAGGAGGCATTCCCGCCCCGAGGGGAAGCGGAT
>Ga0256914_1000700_pt1 | contig 32564 bp, 30 predicted proteins | sample HulkmetaG_FD_191571 | JGI IMG/M metagenome (GOLD analysis project Ga0256914, IMG submission 191571) | Hydrothermal chimney microbial communities from Main Endeavour vent field at the Juan de Fuca Ridge, Pacific Ocean - Hulk | ecosystem: Environmental > Aquatic > Marine > Hydrothermal vents ... | reverse complement strand
AGAAGCCAATATAGAGATAATCACTACGACTAATAACAATTCAATCAAGGTAAAGGCCTTTTTATCGCCAAACGTGGATTTAAACATCTCTACCCTCCTTTTGTCAGATATTATAACATATAAAAACATTCTCACAATATACAGATTGAATGAAGGCTTATTTTAATTGCCGCCATAAATCCGTAAAATGCTTATATTTGATTCCCGCTTTATAAGCGCTCTTGGCAGATGCCTTCGCCGTTGAAAGCAGTTTAAAATCAGTAATGGGATTACCCACTCTAAATTCAGTCGGGCCATGCTGTCTAATACCTGAAAATTCTCCCGGGCCCCTGATTAAAAGGTCTATCTCAGACAATTTAAATCCATCTGTATATTTTACAAACGCGCCCAAACGCTTTTTAGTCTCCTCGTTGTCGGAATCAGAAACCACAACGCAATAAGACTTATAAGAACCCCTTCCTATTCTTCCTCTTAACTGGTGCAATTGGCTCAATCCAAACCGTTCGGCATGTTCTATTACGATAACAGAGGCATTGGGCACATCTATACCTACTTCTATAACGACTGTTGCAACCAATAAGTCGATTTTTTTGTCGTAAAATTCATTCATGATTTGGTCTTTTTCTTTTGCGCTCATCTTGCCATGAATAAGCCCCAAACGGATATCCGGGAAAATATTCTCCTTTAATTCTTTATACATCTCCTCTGCCGCTAACAGGTCTAACTCTTCAGACTCCTGCACAAGGGGAAAAACCATATAAATCTGACGGCCTTCAAGGATCTTCTCTCTGATAAAGGAATACAACCTGTCTTTTTTATCAGAATCAATCCATATGGTTTCAATAGGCTGTCTTCCGGGAGGCAATCCTTTTATAGTGGTAATGTCCAGATCACCGTAAAGGGTCATTGCCAAACTACGAGGAATAGGGGTGGCGGTCATTACCAACAGGTCTGGAGAATAAGCCTTTTTCGAGAGGCTAATCCGTTGCTGAACGCCAAACCTGTGCTGTTCGTCAATGATAATAAGCCCCAAATCCTTTATTTCAACATTTGGTTGTATCAAGGCATGGGTGCCTATGGCAAACACCGGCCCGTCCTGCTTCAGAACGGATAAAATATCATCTCTCGACTTACCCTTGATAGATCCTGTCAATAGCACAACCTGACATAAACCATCAAATAGTTCTTTCGCTTTTTGATAATGTTGTTTTGCCAGTATCTCTGTTGGCACCATCAATACAACTTTGTAATTGCTTCCCAAGACAAAAGCGGCCAGATAAAATGCAACGATAGTCTTTCCACTGCCCACATCACCCTGCAAAAGACGGTGCATTGGTTCTTTTGAAAAAAGATCAACAGACAACTCTTTTAAGGCCAAAGATTGAGAATCAGTAAGCTGAAATGGAATTTTCTTAACAAACTCCTTTAAAAGGGCGTTGTTTCGAATGTATTTGCGGTTTTTATCACTTCTATACGCCTCTTTTTTTTCTTCTAATAAAAGAGAAAACAGGAAAAACTCTTCAAACACAAACCTACGCCTTGCAAGTTCATATAGTTTGAAATTTTCAGGAAAATGCATGTTGAAAAAAGCGGAAAAGCGAGACATTATATTCTTCGGAAGAAAAGGCGCAGCCTTTTTCAGAAAAAAATCATCCATTTCCCTTGCCTTATTTAACGCGTTAAACATAACAGCGCGAATTTTTTTCTGAGAAATAGATTTTGACAAGGGCCCTAATCCATAGACAGGGACTATCCTTCCCATATTAAGCGAACCACCTTCGTCTGACGCAGGCTCGATTTCAGGATTTACTAATTGGAGTCTGCCGTTATTTACACCGACTTTTCCGTAAAAAAACAACTCTGCGCCGCTCGTCAAGATATGCTCCAAAAATGACTGATTAAACCAAATGGCCATGATAGATCCGCTTTCATCTGACAAGACAGCCTTCATTACGTGCATCTTACTGCGCCATGCCTTCTGGGATGTAAAATGGATAACCTTTGCCCTTATCAGGATTTCTTTATTTACAGCCGCTTGACTTACCTTTGATATAACACGCCTATCCTCATATCTCAACGGAAAATGAAACAACAAATCCGATAAGGTCTCTATGCTTAATTTCTCCAATTGTTTGGCAATTTTAGGGCCAACACCTTTAATATACTTTACGGGTAATTCTGTTATATTCGACATTTGAGTTTTCATAAACACATAAAATTCCCTCTATACAACCGCCGAATTAGTATATCATAATATACCCAGCATAAGAATAAAACCCGCAATCTTAAGCAAAAATATTTTTAATGGCAGATTTTGAATCGACTAATGGTTTCCACGAAGTTTCTCTTAATTTCGAAATATCGTAAACGCGGTCCTTTGAAAAAAATCTTATGTATTTTGAGGCAACAGGGACATTTGCCAACACATCGGCAAGGGATTTAGGTATCGTTATAGGTTGTTTTGCCCCTGTTGCTTTGCATAACAGTGCAATAACCTCTCTGGTGGTCAAGACATCTTCATCCGCCACTATATATGCGTTTGAAAGCATTTCGTTGTTTTGCAATGCAATTTTAACCGCTTCTACAAGGTTTTCTATCGCGCAAAGATGCCATCTGTTTTGAGCCGTTCCTATCAGCGGAAATAACCTCCACTTCAACAACCTGACCAGTTTAGGCAACATATGAGGTTCGCCCTTTCCATATACCATTGCCGGCCTTAAAATAACAGCCCGCCCGCCATCTGCAATGTATTGCCATATAATCTGCTCGGCTTCCAGTTTAGATAATCCGTATATATTGCTTGCATTTAATGGCATATCGTCTTTTAATATGCCGCTATTTGCGCTTATCACTGATACGGAACTCATATAAATAAGCCGTTTTACCCCTATTTCTCTTGCGCATTGCGCAATTATCTCTGTGGCATCAACGTTTAGCTGTTTTAGCCGCGTTTTGTTTTTGCCCACGTATCCTGCGCAATGTATCAAAACGTCCTGTCCTTTCACTGCGCCTAACAGTTCATTTTTATTAAGAATATCGCCTAAATAAATCCTATAATCACTTTTTATTTCGGAGAGTTTTCCCCTTGATTTGGGCCTTATAAATACGGTGATTTTGTTATCAGGGATATCCAAAAGCGATTTCAGTATATTTCTGCCTATAAATCCTGTTGCGCCCGTAAGTAATATATTCATTATTGTCCCTTTCTAATCAGGCACATAAAAAACCCTTCCATTTGTTCATTGGGCAGTATCCTCACTGCCCTTGAAATTTGCTGTTTCAATGCCCTGCCTTTATATTCTGTTAAACCGCTTATGGCATTTGTGATAGGCAAAGATATTTTCTCAACGATTAATCCGTCAACCTGCTTTAAAATCCAGTCTATAACCAATTCATTCTCTTCAGGAGAAAACGTACACGTGGAATATAAAAGATGCCCGCCGGTTTTTAGGCGCATAATCGCGCTTTTAATCAACCTTTTTTGTTTTTTCTGCATCTCCTTGACCTTTTTCTCCGACCAATAACCAAAACTTTTTGGACTGTGCGGGGAAAATCGTCCTTCAGAACTGCATGGGGCATCTAATAGTATCTTGTCAAACAACATATTCTGAGAACGCCTCAAAAAAGCAACGGCATCAGATAATACAGGCTCAACACACTGCGCGCCCTGCTGTTTAAGATTTGCCAATAGTTTGAAAAAACGCGGTTTTACTTTCTCTATGGCAATAATCTTGCCATCGCATCCAATAAGCCCAGCCATCTGAGAGGTTTTGCTTCCGGGAGCGGCGCACATATCCAAAATAAACTCGCCCTTTTGCAGATTAAGCGCTAAAGGCGGAAGCATACTGGAGATGTTTTGTATGTATATTTTGCCCTCTTTGTATAAATCCGTATCTTGCAAATCGCGTTTGTCCACGTCCAAAACAAATGCGTCTTCAGGATAAGACAACTTGTGAAACTTCAAGGGAAGCGCGCGCAATCTTTCCTCTATTTCACGGGCAGAGGACTTTAATCTATTTACCCGGAAACTCGTTTTCTTCTTTAAACACAGACCGTTAATAATAATCTGCCACTTACTTGGAAATATCTCCTTAATCTTATTTGCAAAAGAAAGCGGCAAACGATTTGCCAGTTTATTCATTTTTTATCCGCAAATAAAACCCCTCCGGCAGCCCAGTCTTCCCTTTTGACTTCTTGAAAAACGACATAAGTATGATCTTTTGATTTGCCTGCGACCTTAAATAACGTCTCTGTTATATCTTCTGCAATTTTTGCCTTCTGTTCTTTAGAGAGTTCGCCTATTAACTTGACTTCAACATAGGGCATAAAGACCTCCTTACTTATCACCCTGACGATATCTATCCAAGATATTTTTTATATCCGTATCTACAGACCGGTCTATAAGGCCTGCAACGTATAGCAAAAGCGAAAACTGCCATGCCTCGTTCGGCCCGACAACAAGTCCGGCATTTATATCCTCTTTGCGTTCAAATTCATTCTTATAATGAGCTATAAGCTCTGACAAAGGATTTTCCACAATATCCATCGTATAGGTTCTGTTATAATACTTTAAAGACGGCAACCTTACACCTCTCATATACAAAAAGGAACGCAGGGAGTCTGCATTTAAATCCGATATCTCCTCAAGATTAAATCCTTCTAATTGCGGATAATCCGGAGGCAAAACGATAATAGGGTGCATTATATTTATTTTGCCTTTTCTTACAACAGTATCTCTATCGCTTATATCAGAGCGCGACAAAACAATGTAATCCACATCTGTCGGCGAAAATGTGGAAAGATTCGTTATGCGCGCGCGGTGTATTTCTGTCTCTTTAATGGCCTTTTGCCATAGTTCATCTATGTTCATATGCCTCCAAAATTAAATGAGTTTGTATTTTTTCAAAACCTTCTTTAGTTTTGAAAGATTGTCCTTGCTCATCTCACACAAAGGCAACCTTATTTCAGGTTCAATCATCCCCATTAAAGCCATTGCCGTTTTTACCGGTATGGGATTGGTTTCTATAAACATTGCCTTGACTATCTCCATCATATCAAAATATATCTGCCTTGCCCTTTCCAATTCCTTGTTTTCAAACGCCCTTATCATCTCGCTAACCTGTTTAGGCATTATATTGGCTATAACTGAAACAACACCAACACCTCCAACTGAAAGCACAGGCAGCGTCAAAGCATCGTCTCCTGAAAAGAGCAATATGTCGTCCCCGCAGACTCTTTTTATCTGCGCCATCTGTTCAAGGTTTCCGCTTGCCTCCTTTATAGCGACTATATTTTTCAACTCGGAAAGCCTTTTTACTGTCTCCATGCTCATATTTATACCCGTTCTTGACGGGATATTATAAAGCATCACAGGGATATCTACTTCCTCTAATATCGTTTTGAAATGCAGATACAATCCCTCTTGCGTTGGCTTATTGTAATACGGACAAACCTGCAAAGAACCATCTGCTCCGGCCTTTTTGGCGTGCCTCGTAAGTTCTATTGCCTCTAAAGTGTTATTAGCGCCTGTCCCTGCTATAACCTGAATCCTGCCTGAAGCAAATCCAACAATGGCCTCTATCAAATCCTCATGTTCCTCCATAGATAATGTTGCAGACTCCCCTGTTGTCCCGCATGGCAAGAGCGCGTTAGTACCATTTTCGATGTGAAACTCCACTAACTTGGATAAAGCCTTATAATCGATCTTCCCCTTTTTGAAAGGTGTAATCAATGCAACAACTGACCCTTTAAACATATCTATACCTCCTAATTAAAATTTGGTCTCAAACAAACCCTATTTTACGCTATTACATTAGGTAATGTCAAAGTATCTATGAATACTTATACACCTCGCATTACCTAACAAAGATTGCAAAACATTCATAATCGCACACAGCGCAATATTCCAAAGCCTCTGCAGGATTATAACAAAACAATGTCAACGCATTTTAAAACAATTATACAAAATCTGACTTTAATTATACCACAGAATGGATATTAAACCAAAAAGCTGTAAACTATTAAATAGACTCGGCTATTAAATCGTATGCATTGCAAGAGGAAACCCTTGCTCTAATAATGTCGCCTGTATCCAATTGCTCTGGACTATGGACATAGACAAGTCCGTCTATTTCAGGACAGTCGGATTGAGAACGGCCTACATAAACATCGTCTTGCCCATATAAAGTCCCGTCAATGATAACCTCTATATCCGAACCTATTAATGCCTTGTTTCTTTTCAATGAATTGCTTTTTGCAAAGCGCATCACTTTATCATAACGCTGTTTAGCTGTTTTTTTAGGCGCGCTTCTCCAGTTATATGAACCTGTGCCTTCTTCTTTGCTGTAAATAAAGGCGCCTATGCGGCTAAACTCATGTTCTTTTAAAAACGAGATTAGATCTTCAAATCTCTTATCAGTCTCATAGGGAAATCCAACCATAACCGTTGTCCTAACAGATATCTTGAGATTATTTAGTTTACGCAATAAATACTCTAACCTATCTCTGTCGTATCCCCTGTTCATTTTATTTAATATGAAACTATTGCTGTGCTGTATTGGCAGGTCTATATAGTTAACTATTTGCTTTTCTCTCGCTATGATTTCTATCAGTTCATCGGTAATGAACGCAGGATGCGCATACATAAGCCTTATCCAAGGAATAGAAACATTTTTTACAAGTTTTTCCAACAGGGTTTGTATCATAAATTTTCCTTTTAAATCAAATCCATAAGCCGTCGTGTCCTGTCCTATTAGGATTATCTCTTTCTTTCCCATATCCTCTATACGCTTTGCCTCATCTATGATAGAGTGTATGGTCCTTGATGAAAGCGGTCCTCTAATCTTTGGGATAGCGCAATAAGAACATTGGCTCAAACACCCTTCGCATATCTTTAGATACTCATATGCCCCTTCACTAAAAGATACCGGCACTTTGCCCGGAAGGTCTTTAACGTTAACACACCTCATAAATTTAAAAAGCGGAAATTCTTTTTTGATTTCTCTGGGATATCTTTCTAATAAACACCCGAACACAATAACTTCCTTTCCGGATTTTGCGTATTCTTCAAGCTCATCCATTACTTCTATGGACTCTTTTATCGCATCGCCAATAAAGGAACAGGTGTTCAACAAGATAACATCGGCTTCTGTTATATCCTGACTGTAAATATAGCCGTTTTTTAGGTATTTAGAGACCATATATTGGGAATCCACTGTATTTCTCGGACAGCCCAATGATATGAGATGAACAGACTTTTTATTCAAATTACTCAAAAGGCGCTATTACCTCTTTATCTCATAGGAACAGTCGGGATAAAAGGTCAGATTTTTAATGACTTTGCCCCTCCTGCCAAATCCTTTATACACTTTGCCAGCGCATTCCACTTCAATTCCACCGGCATTCCCAAGCCACATCGATATTTCCTCTTTTGCTGACCAGGTTTCAACGTCGCCTTTATGAAGTGTAGCGCGAAAAACCTCTTTCCCATCAGCCCTTACCCTGAGCCAGCTATTTGACGTTGCCCTAACTAATATATTTACGCCGCTTTTTTGCGCATCAACTGCCCCCGAATTTACTAATTGAGTTTGAGGAGCCGCATCTTCTTTATTTTTTGACATACTTTCGGCATCCGATGTAACTTCAGCGCTTATTTTCTCCTTATGCTGTTTTTCTAAAACATCGTTCTGCTTGATAGCTGTGTTTTTATCAACATCCACATCTTTGTTCTTTGGCAATAGGATAAGGATGCCCCCTATCAGCGCTACAACGGCAATCAACCACCAAACCTTTTTAGGCACTTTTAAAATCGCGCTCAAAACAGACATTATACACCACAAAAACATGTCCCTAATAAATCGTGTGCCTGTTTTTAACACCTTAACAATGCCCAGAATTTTATTAGAAATACCAGAAGCCTTGGTATTCGTCATAGGCTCGTCTGTTTGAAGATCAGCAGATTCAGGTTCTTTTTTTGTTTTTTTGGATTTCTCTGTTGCAAACAGCTCTTCCACAACCCGCTCCGGATCAACGCCAAGATAGCGGGCATAGGTCTTTGCAAATCCCTTTACATAGACATCGCTAATAAACAGATTTGTGGTATTTCCAGATTCTATGGCAAGAATAACGCGCTTGGATATCTTGGTTGCCTCAAAAACTTCCTGTATGGTTATACCCTTCTTCTCGCGAATAGCCTTTAAATTAATTTTCTCCGACATCAAAACTCTCCTTGGATTGCAGCCATTGGTCCCTATCAATCAAAATCTCCCTTGGTTTACTCCCCCTATACGGCCCAACAATCCCCTCTTCTTCCATCATATCAACCAGCCTTGCGGCCCTTGAATAGCCCAACCGCATACGCCGTTGCAAAATAGAAACAGATGCATGGCCGGTTGACAAAACCAAGTCAACCGCCTCGTCAAACAACTCATCTTTTGGCCCACTGGAAAATCTATTCGCCTGCGCCTTGACAATAGATTCATCAAACTCCTGATTTCCTTGCACTGACCAAAAATCCACCAGTCTCTCTATTTCTTTATCCTTTACATAGCAACTCTGCATACGTTGTATTTTAGCTGCCCCCGGTTTTAGGAACAACATATCCCCTTTGCCTAAAAGCTTTTCAGCGCCAATAACATCCAATACAGTGCGAGAATCCACTTTAGAAGCCACTTTAAACGAGATTCTCGCAGGAAAGTTCGCTTTTATAACGCCGGTGATAACGTCAACAGATGGCCTTTGCGTCGCTAAAATAAGGTGTATGCCAACGGCCCTTGAAAGCTGAGCAAGTCTGGCAATGCTGGTCTCAACCTCACTTTGGGCAACAGACATAATATCTGCCAGCTCATCTATTATTAATACGATATAGGGCATCGGGTCTTTTTTATTGCGCTCGTTATATACACGTATATTGCGCACGGCTGATTTTGCCAACCGCTGATACCGGCGCTCCATCTCCGCAATGAGCCAGCTCAAACTCGCTGAAACCTTTTTCACATCCGTAATAACAGGACAAAGCATATGCGGAAGTTTATTATACTGTATAAGCTCAACCATTTTTGGGTCAACCATAATAAACCTTAACAAATCAGGAGACGACTTATATAACATAGATGAAATAAGCGCGTTAACACAAACGGTCTTGCCCGAGCCTGTTGTCCCTGCGATAAGCAAATGAGGCATTTCCCTTAAATCAGCTACAATAGGCACTCCCGCTATATCCTTGCCAAGGCCAAGGGCAAGAGGAGAATCCATATCTCTAAATTCATCTGACTCAATAATGTCCCTTAAAAATACCGGCTCCATATTGGCATTTGGGACCTCAACTCCAACAGCGCCCTTTCCGGGTATCGGAGCAACTATTCTGATATTCGCAGCTCTTAAATTTAGGGAAATATCGTCGCTAAGATTGACGATTTTTTGAATTTTTACTCCGGGGGCTGGTTCCAATTCATATCTCGTGATAACAGGCCCAACCTCAACATTGACCACTTTAACAGGTATGTTAAACTCGGCAAGCGTCTGTTCCAATATCCGCGATTTTTTCTTTACGTCTTCTGTTTGTGAAGCCTTTTTCTTTAAGGGCGTATCCAAAATATCTTCTGGAGGAAGCTGATACTCAATGCTTTCTTTAGGCTTTATGTGTTTGCCAGATTTGGCTTCCAAATCAAAGTTAACTAGTTCTTCCGGCTCCTCTTCTTCATCATCTTCGTATTCCTCTTCCTCATCATATTCTTCCTCTTCTATCTCATCATCTTCGTCATCTTCCTCTTCCTCGTATTCATCCTCATCCTCAAACTCTCCTTCATCATCATCTTCTTCATAGGATTCCTCGTCTTCTTCTAACTCATCTTCTTCCTCATATTCTTCTTCATCCTCTTGGGGTAGAATTGCCCTTCTTGCGCTAGTTGGAGAAGGTGAAATCTCTATCCTGCCCTTTCTTGTCCCTGATTTAACAGGCCTTTTATTTAGCACTTGCCTTGCCTCCATAAAGTCCAATACCCAATCACGAATGTATTTAAACAATCTCGATGCATAGATAATAGGCCTTAAAAAGAAATGCGCCACTTTAAGTATAGAAATGCGCGTCACCATTATAAATGCAAGCAGGAAAAGCCCAATGGCAACAATAAAAGCGCCTAATAGTCCTAAATACGTGGACAAAAATTGGGCAAAAGACAGGCCTATTGTCCCGCCTAATAAAAAACCTGACACAGCATCCGTAAAAGGATATTTGAACAGAGAAAATATGGCAGATAAGAATATAGACAGAAATAATGCCCCGAGAACGGGTATCCTCAATTGATTTTCGCTATTTAGCAATTTCAATATTCCGGAGGCAATTAATATTACAGGAAAAACGTATGCCGCCTTGCCCCATAAAAAAAAGAAGAAAAAACCAAGGCCAACGCCAACCCTGCTTATCCAGTTATGCACAGGAAAGTTAGCAGGATAAGCTAATAGTTTTAAGTCTTGAGGAGAATAAGAGATAAAACTAGAGAATAACAACAGGCCTATACATATGAGAAACACAGCCTTGATTTCATCTTTATAATCATGATATTGCATTTCTCATCCATACAGGTTGTTAATCCTAAAGATTATTTTGCCTGCTTGATGCTCAGATTTAATCTGCCAAGCTCATCAATCTTTATTAACTTTACTCTAACCTTATCTCCTACCTTTAATTTATCCTCTACTTTTTCAACATAATCATCTGATATTTCAGATATATGAACTAGGCCCTCTTTGCCAAAAGGCAACTCACAAAACGCGCCAAAATTTATAACGCGCGTAACAACCGCATCATAGATCTCTCCTACTTCAGGATCGCTAGTCAGGCCTTTTATCATGGCAAGGGCCTGCTCAAGACGCGCCTTGTCAGGAGCCGAAACCAAGACATTTCCTGTTGTATCGTCTATATCTATTGAAGATTCCGTCTGGGCAATAATCTTCTTTATATTCTTGCCCATAGGCCCGATAAGGTCCTTTATCTTATCAAAAGGCACGTTTACAACCGTGATTCTCGGAGCATAATCAGATAATTGAGAACGCGGGCATGAAATAACGCTATTCATAACCTCTAAGACCTCTAATCTGGCCTTTTTAGCCAAAGCAAAGGCCTCTTTTATCATCTGAATAGTGATACCTTTCACCTTTAAATCCATCTGAACAGCATTAATACCGTCTTTTGTCCCGGCAACTTTAAAGTCCATATCTCCATAATGGTCTTCCAAACCTGCGATATCCGTCAAAAGCACATAACCATCATCGTGGGTAACCAATCCAATAGCAATTCCAGCTACGGGCCCTTTAATTGGCACACCTGCATCCATAAGAGACATACTTGCAGCGCAGGCAGTTGCCATAGAGGAAGAGCCGTTTGATTCCAATATCTCGGAAACAACCCTTACTGTATAAGGAAAGGCATCTTTAGCAGGCATAACATATCTTAAAGCGCGCTCTGCCAATGCGCCATGCCCAATCTCCCTTCGGCCTGGCCCCCTTATTGGTTTTACCTCGCCAACACTAAACGGAGGGAAGCTATAATGCAGCATAAATGTCTTATAACTTTGGTCCTCCAATCCTTCTATCATCTGCTCGTCAGAACGCGTCCCCAACGTCGTCACACAAAGGCTTTGCGTCTGTCCGCGAGTAAATAAGCTGGATCCATGGGCTCTGGGCAATACGGAAACATCGCAAGCCAATGGCCTTACCTCGTCCAATGCCCTGCCGTCAATACGTTTTTTCTCCTTAAAGATTCTGTCCCTAACCAATTCCTTTTCTATTTCGGAAAAGGCCTTTTTGACCTCGCTAACTCCGAATTTATCTCCGTTTATGTCAAAGATAATATCGCCTAAAGGAGATACCTGTCCTTTTCCTTCTTCAACCAATTCCTCTACAGCCTTATCGCAAAGCAGAGAAAACCTCTCCATACGCATATGTTTATCGGCGATATTAACAATCTCTTGAATTTGAGACAAATATCTCTCCTTTATAAGAGGGACAACGGATTCCGGAAGCGCTTCAGGCTCAAAAGAAGCCTTTTGCACGTTTAACTTCGATGCCAAATCCAACTGGGCCTTAGCCACTTCGTCAAAATGACTTTTACCAAACTCAATAGCGCCGAGCATATCCTCTTCAGATATCTCTTTGCTGCCGGATTCAATCATTATCACTTTATCGCCATACCCAACTACACATAGGTCTAGATCACCCTGTTCTTGTTCCTCATATGTCGGATTAAGTATAAACTCTCCGTTAACCCTGCCCACACGGCATGCCACAATAGGGCCATCAAAAGGAATATCCGATATAGTAAGAGCGCAAGATGCGCCCAATATAGCGAAGATATCCGGATCGTAAGATGGGTCGCTAGACAAAACCTGAGCAACAACCTGAACGTCGTTGACAAAACCCTTAGGGAACAGGGGCCTTATCGGCCTGTCTATCAAACGGGCTGAAAGTATCTCTTTTTCTGTTGGTTTGCCTTCCCTTTTAAAAAACCCTCCGGGGATCTTTCCGGCGGCATATTGTTTTTCCCTATACTCAACAGTTAAAGGGAAAAAATCTATACCGGGACGTTTATCAGCAGACATACAAGCAGTAACCAATACAACCGTAGCGCCATATTTTACCAGAACAGCGCCATTGGCCTGCCTTGCGACTTTGCCTGTTTCAAAGATTAACTCATGCCTGCCGAATTGGCAGGACACGGACTTGATATCAAACTCTGCGCGCTTCATTTCTTTAACCCCAGCTTGGATATTACCTGCGCATACTTTTCAGGGTTGTACTTTTTCAAGTATGCGAGAAGATTCCTACGTTTGTTGACAAGCTTTACTAATCCAAGCCTGGAATGGTGGTCCTTTTTATGGACCTTAAAATGCTCATTGAGCTGTTTAATCCTCTCTGTTAATAAGGCTATCTGCACGGCGGCAGACCCCGTATCTTTACCATGTTGGGCAAAATCACCCATAATTTCCGTTTTTTTGTCCTTTAACAATGACAATTGACACCTCCTATTTCTTTTTTAAAACCTCTCTAAAAACTTGTCAGATTATATAATAGCATACTTACTTAGTCAAGCCTATTTATAGTAGAGTAATTATCAAGAATTTTATATGCTATTAAAAGGTTTCCCGAAATACTATCATCTATCTAGACTCTTATTTATTGGTATTGATAAGCAAAATATGGCCTATCGGGCAGTTGATAACGTCTGCCACGACTTCGCACTTTGCAATAAACAGGAAGAATACCTCTCTGCCTGTCTCTGACATCGCTTCAAAGTTGCCCTGCCCTTTTGCAATTACTAAATCGCTCTTGTAATAGGCCTCTGAAAATTCCTCTGATGCCATATCCAATATAACTCCCGGAGCCTGAATCCCTGTTGTAATTACTCTGCATATTTTGTCCAATCCTATTTCTTTTGCCTCTATTTCCGTTGCATCGTTTATGATTGGCCCGCTTCTAACAGCAACTGTAATGTTTTTATCCGGGAATTTTGCCAATATCTCTTCTATGAAAATTTTGTCAAACACTATCTCGCCGCAGTTATCCGCTATGTATAGTATGCTTTTTGCCTTTGTCAGTTTTTCCAAAAATTCTTTTTCTTTAAAGTATACAGACCCTATTTCCTGCGTCTCTATATCCAATATCGCATTTATCTCTTCCAATACGTCCACGTCATAACGCACACCGTAATCTATTATGTTTCCGGCTATTGCTATGAAAAGGGCCATTAGCAATGGATTTTCGCATGCAACGATTTTCGCTTTTACCTGCGTATAGGTCTCTAATGCAAGTTCATTGCTCTTCTTTTTCTCTTCTCTATATGGATCTTTTATCCCTGTGTATTTTTCTATTAGGCTGTATGCCTTTATTGCAAATTCAGGAGGGCTTTCGTCTAAACGCACCTCGGAAAACAATCTCCCGACGTCTTTCAAAAAGTTTTTTAGATCATCTCCCTTAATGCTACACTTTCTCGCAAGCGCAAGCATCTGATTAAAGAAACATATTGAACAATCAGGACGCCAATCCATATTATCGCATCTTCATAGCGCGTTTTAACGCCCGATTCAGGACGTCAATAGGCGCTTGTTTGCCTGTCCATAATTTGAATGCAATTGCCCCTTGGTGAAGCAGCATTCCAAGTCCGGTGCATGCCTTTATTCTCAAACGCCTTGCCTGGCTTACAAGTTCTGTTTCTCTGTTATAAACAACGTCGTAAACAGCAATATCTCTGCTAAATCTCTTAATGTCTATCAATGGTTTTCCCGGATGCATCCCAACAGGTGTTGCGTTAATCAAGATCCCTATCTTTTCTATTGCGTATGTCTCGTCAATATCCTTTAGCGCGCGGGCAGACACCTCCGGATAATATCCTGCTATGCGCTTGGCCAATGCCTTTGCCTTTTTCTTGTCTTTATCTATGAAAATCACTTCTTTCGCTCCTCCGCCTGCAAGGGCAAATCCAACTGCCTTTGCAGCGCCTCCTGCGCCTAATACAAGGCACTTTTTGTTCTTTGGAACGATGCGCAGCGTATCTCGCATATCCCTAAAAAATCCTTCAGCATCGGTGTTTGTGCCTATTAGTTTTCCATTCCTCATATACACGGTATTAACCGCGCCTATTTTCTCTGCAATGGCTGTAATCTCATCCAGATACTTCATAACCTTTTCTTTATACGGTATGGTTATGTTTAATCCTCCAAAACCAAGCGCCTTTACAGCCATTAAGGCGTTCTTTAAGTCCTTTCCATCCGGTTCAAAACACAAGTATACCCCGTCTATGCCAAGCGCCTTAAACGCCGCGTTATGCATAGCGGGAGACAGGCTGTGCCTGACCGGATTTCCCAACAAACCATAACAAATCGTCTTTGAAGATACGTTCATTCCAACCTCCACAATTTTGGAATAACTTTTGTCTTTTTCTCCTCTATTTCTCCAATAAACCATATCCTCTGCGCAGGACTCGGGTCTATTTCTTCCAAGTCTATTGCCTTGTTGTTGTTTATGTCCTTTGCCGCGCGCACGCTAAATATGTGTTTGCCCTTATCCAAATTCACCAAGAACACAGAGTTGTCATTTGACCAAACAGACCATTGCCCGTCATCTATTTTGTATGAAAATACGCATCCCGGTTCACTGGCGCTGAATTTGAAAAATGCGTCAGTGTATTGGGAAACGCCGCTCGGCCCGCCGGTTATCACTGTATCAGGGGCTATTATGTCCAATGTAATGGAATCAGTATATACGGAAGATATGTTGCCTGCAAGGTCTTTGAACTGAATAAAAACAGTATGTTCACCGCTTACAGGCGGAAGTTTCCATTCCACGTCTTCTTGGAAATTCTGCCATTCGCCCGCCCGGCACAAAGACAGGGAGTTGCCTATCCTCATATACTCAACACCGCTGTAATTATCGCTGGCCTCTATATGCAATAAGGCGTATATAACGTTGGTATAGGCAGCGCCATTGTTTATTACGACGCTCCCTTTAGGCGGTGTGGTATCCACGGAAAAACTCCACATCTCAGTGGGCATCTCATTGCCGGCCTCATCTGACGCGCTTACGGAAACCGTGATATGCCCGTCTCCAATTGAACTGATATGCGCTGTAATTTTATCCTCTTCCACAGAATAAATGCGTTTTGACCCGTTTACCTTTAAATCTATGCTGTCGGTTTTAACCCCGCTAAGCGCATCTGAAAGGTTAAACGTGATATCAAATTTTTTGTCCGTCAGAAGAGAAGCTGATGCCGGGGAAACGCCTGATATACTGGGAGGTTCTGTATCTATCCAGAGATGAAACTCGCCAACAGGCGTCTCCATTGTTCCTTGCGTAATAGCCCTGACGTAAAATATGTTTTTACCATCGCTGATAGGATTGCCTGCAAAATCAACGGCAGAAGACCCTGTATCAGCATCCATATCAGGCATAGTGTTCAAGGAATAACTATACCCCAAAACAGGCGCTGTTTCCGATTTTATAGACCAGATAAAATACGGCGTGTTATCTCTCTGCCAAGTCTCAGGGCTTATTTGCCTGCCCATAGGCGCGTCAAATGCCTTTAGGTTGGTTATCTCATAATTGTCATTGTCTTTCGCCGCCTCTTCGCCGCTTACAACAGCTATAAATCCGGATATTATCTTCTCCGCTTCGTTTAAAACTATACCTATGAAGTTTGCGCCTATGGTGTTTGACACGGAATAATTTTCAGATGACATAGAAAAAGAGCCCATATCTGTTTCATAAGCAGATAGGGCGTAATTAGCCGAACTTGCCACATGATCGCCAAATGCGATATTAGCAAGCGCACTTAGCATTATGAATAAACTCACGCACCTTTTTTTCATCCTTTTTCCCCGGTTCTATTTCAAGCCGGCTTGAGGCATCCACGGCATAGGGCCTGACTTTTTGCACCGCTTCCCCAATATTTTCAGGACAAAGCCCGCCGGCCAAAAACATTGGAATGACTATCTCCTCCCGTATAGACCTTGCCATATCCCAATCAATGGCCTTGCCCGTACCGCCGACATTGGCGCTGTCATATGCATCTATTAAAACAGCGTCTATCAACTCCGTTTTAACGTTAGGCCGAGACAAAACTCTGTATGCCTGAATAAATACAGAATCCGGCAATAATGCCCTGAGGTTTTCCTGTATCTGGAAATAACACTGAAACGCCCTGAATCCTATATTATGCAGTCTCAATAACAAGTCGGAATCATAATCTACCACAACGGCTATCTTCTCCACTATGGGAGGAAGCCGTTTTAATATCCGTTCTGATTCCAAAATAGACACCTTTCTCGGGCTGTCTTTATAAAAGACAAAACCAAGCGCGTCTGCGCCGGCATCCACACACATCAAGGCATCTTTGATATTTGTAATCCCGCAGATCTTTACTTTTACCACCTAACAGACCTCCTGATTTAGCACTATTTATTATACAGCCTTATTCTCTATTTGCATATAGTTAAGAATAATTGTAAAATGCAATTATGAAGATAGAGATGTCTATATCCAATAAGATAGAGATTTTAAACAGCGTCTTGCTCATCTTTTTGTTGTTGTTCTTTATATACGTGCTGAAAATGGATATCCTTAAATTAGATGACCCGTATTATCGGGCGCGAAAGGTCATATCTATGAAGGCCAATTTATCAAGCGACAATCAATGCGCAAACACTGCCTTGCTAAAATTAGAACCAAAGACGAATATAGACACAAAGTCTTTGTCCAATCTGTTCCAACAACTGCCTCAAACCCGCGCTAAACCAAAACCGCAAAAGGTAGTTGAGCTAAAACCCGCGCCCAAAGAACACAAAAAGAAATCCCCCAATTATCAAAAATTGCTTAATCAGTTGTCCGTCAACGGCGTTATGAAAGGCCCTAATCCAAAGGCGGTTATTTATAATAAACGTTCCGGCCAAACAACCTTTATAACTGTTGGAGATAATCTGCTCAATACGTTTACTGTCGTATCTATTGAGAATGACAAAATCGTTTTAGAAGCCGATGGCAGGAATTTCGCAATAAAATTTTAGGCGATTACTTCACGCCTTCTATCCAATTAAGAGCTTCTCTGACAATGGATTCTTCTATATCACGCAGGCACCTGTTTTTATCCTCAAGAGGACATTTGTGTTTATAACACGGCCCGCAATCCATTTCTTTTTCCACGGCTGAAAATCTGCCTTTTTCTATCGGCAGATGCCTTTCAGATGCCGTTGGCCCAAAATATACGATAAATGGCCTGTTTAAGATAAAGGCTACATGCATCGGGCCTGAATCCGGCGTTATCAGGCAGTCTGATAGGGAGATAAGGGCAACTAACTCCTCTATGGCGGTTGCCCCCGCCAAGTTAAATACAAAACGTTTTTCCTCGTCTGTAAGTCTGTCCAAAATATGTTCGGCAATCTTTTTTGAATGCCTGTCTCCGCATAAGGCTATTTTTACAGATCTTGATATGAGTTTGGAGATTATATCAGCGGATTGTTCAATTGACAGGTTTTTCGTCTCCCATTTTTTGCTGGCTGAACAATTAAACACACATAGTTTATCACCGTCCTGCAATCCCATGGCAATAAGCCTGCTTTGAACCCGCTTAATCGCCTCTACATCTGCCAGCGGCCGAATCATCTTTGCATTCCAAGACAGGCCTAAGGTGTTAAATAGGCGCTCCTGTTCTGCAATAGGAAAGGAACGTATATATTTTACAGGCCTGCTCATCAGCCACCCGCTCTTTACATTAAAGCCAAAACTAACCGCATTGAGCATCCTGCATAAGAGGTGGGTTCTCAATTTATTCTGAAGGTCAATTACCGCATCTACATTATAGAAATTCACGCGCGCAGACAATTTCAATATGTCTTTTTGCCACGGTATAAATTTGTGCGCAAGGCCGTGAGGCGTTAGCGCCTTGCCTAATTTACCCGTGATAAAAACTATCTCGGAATTCGGAAGATTCATCTTCAGGTTTGACAAACTCAACATAGAAAGAGCCAAGTCCCCGAACGCAGAATACTTTATAATCGCTATTGTCTTTTTGTTATGCTGTTGTTCGTATACCTTTAATGTCTTTTCACACATCACATCTAATGCAAATGACTCTTCTACCTTTTTTCTGCCGGATAAAACGATATTGTTATAAAGTGTGCTATTTGAGATAAGCGCATCACAGGCCTTGGCAAAATCATTATAGGAGTCAGGCCTGCAAAGCAGGCCCGTTTGGGTATCGGATATAATCTCGTTAAACGCAGGCCTATCAGAAGCAACAACAGGTATGCCACAGGCCTGCGCCTCTATTATCATCCTGCCAAAAGACTCGTCATATTGAGACGGGGCAATCAATACAGATACGTTTCTCAGTACCGACGGCACATCGCTTACAGCGCCTAAAAAACGGACTCTGCTCTCCAATCCTTTTTGGCGTATATAATTTTTCAGTTTGTCCAAAAACTGCGTTTTCCCTTTTGAGGCCTCGCCTATAAACCACAACTGCAAGGCAGGATATTTCTTCGTCAATTCAGACAGACAATCAACGGCAAGCATATGGCCCTTTTTAGGCGTTATCCTTCCCAGCAAGGCAATAACAGGCTTATCAGGCCGTTGGTTTGCAGGCCTGAAAGGGAATCTGGAGACGTCAACGCCACGGTATATAAGTTCTATTTTATCGGCATCCAAACCAAATGAATCCTGCATATAATTGCCTATAAAACGGCTCGGCACTATTACTTTATTTCCCATTGCCATAATGCGGGAAAACCCGCTCTTGGAATACTTGCCATGGCAGGTCGTTATAAATCTGACTGTCTTTGCCTTGATGTCTTTCTTTAAGCGCCTTTTGTTGACCTTTTTAACGGCAAGATATGCAATCCACGCAGGGACCCTTGACCTTGCGTGGACTATGTCTATATCTTTGTTCTCTATTATGCGCGAAAGCCTTTCAATGGAATATATGGCCGTAATCGGGTTTTTCTTTCCAACAGGCAGTTTTATATGCTCGGCAATGCCTTTTAGTTCCTCTTCTCTGTATCCGCCTCCTGAAACTACAAAGGCCTTGTGTCCGCGCTCTGTTATGTATCTGGCTATGTCTATTGTGCCACGCTCAACTCCTCCGGAGTTTAGCGCAGGCAATATCTGCAATATGTTCATAATAAATTCCCTGATATCTCATCTGCAAAGAGCCGTCCCTTTAATGTAAGACGACAATTGCCCTTCTGCTTTTCCATAAAACCTTCGTTAATCAACATATTCAAATAATCCTCCTGATGAGGCGTTTTAGCTATTATACTACAGTTAGCGCCGAATTTTGTCCTTAACTGCAAAAGCGCTATTTCTCTTTGAACATCGTCTACTTTATAGCAAAAATCCGGATCAAAACCGCGTTTCTCTATATATGCCTCTATGTCCTGCGCCCAAGCAAAACGCTCTGCTTCCGCAAAAGACCATGCGCCTGCGCCTATCCCTAAGAATTCATCTCCGTTCCAGTAGCCAAGGTTGTGCCTACAATAATCCTCTCTCCGGGCATAATTGCTTATCTCATACCACTCAAATCCGCAGCCAGAAAGCAATTCATCAGCAAGACGGTAAAACAAAGCCTGTTTCTCAACATTTATCTTAACCCCCCTTCGCGCCAAGGCCGTGTCATCTTCCAGTGAAAGCAGATATGCAGATATGTGGCTCACCTCCAACTCACAGGCAATAGAAAAGTCCTTTTCCATCTGAGATCTATCCTGCCCCGGCACGCCATAGATGATATCCACAGATACCATATTGCCAAAAACACTACGGCTGGTTTTCACAGCATTTATCGCTTGTTTAGCATCGTGCAATCTGCCTAAAAAGCGCAATATATCGTCGTTAAATGACTGCGCTCCAAGACTAATGCGGTTTACTCCAAGCGCCTTAACTGAGTTTAACCACTCTTTGCTCACGTCAATGGGATTTGCCTCTATCGTAAACTCAAAATCCGAACTTAGTTTCGCGCCTTTGAACAATGCATTTACAACCTTGCTTATATAATTTACAGGAAAAAATGAAGGCGTGCCTCCCCCTATGTAAAGGCTCTCTATTGAATTAAACGGATAGGCCTTTTTAAAAAAATCAACCTGCCTTAATAACGCCTGCGCATAAGATTCGAACAGGCCATCCTTTCCTGATTGGGAATTAAATGAACAATACCAACATTTAGAGCGGCAAAAAGGCAAATGGACGTATATGCGCATACTATTAGTCTACCTCGCCAAGCACCTCGTCTATGATATCTTTGACGGTAATCATTCCTCTGTTGCGGTAATTATCGTCATACAGGATAACTATCTGAGATCTCGACAACTGCATCTGCCTGAAAACTGAATACAAGTTGGCGCAATGGTGCATAAATATAACCGGCCTAACGCAGATATCAATTGGGCTGTCTTTTTTGGCAAACGCCACGTCCATTATGTGGACAAAACCTATAATCTTGTCTTTTGCAGGGGCTTCATATACAGGATAGCGCGTAAAATGCGCGCTCCTCGCCAATGCCAAGACGTCCCTGCACAAGGCAGAGCTGTCAACACCAACTATCTGCTCAATAGGCGTCATTATTTTCAACGCGGGAATAGAGGAAAAACGCAACACCCTTTTTAACAAAGAGGCCTCATCCTTGTGCATTTTGGAAAGACTGCCTTCCTGATATAACAACATAAGCAGTTCTTCACGCGTAACAAACACGCTTTTCTCGGCCTTTGACGTGCCGGGCTTTATGCCAAAGAGCCTTGCAATAAAGGACATTATCTTTTTAAACGCAAAGGAAAAAGGCGCAAATAGCCTTAAGAAGAATTTTACTAACGGATATGTAATAGGCAATAAGGCCTCCGGCATTGTTCTAAACAAAAGTTTTGGGCCGGATTCAGCCAACAATAACATAGGCGGAGTGAATAAAAGCGTAACTATCCACTCGGAAGTTATTCCATAGTCCTCGGCTATCAGGGTAAATATGGCAGATGCGGAGATTAACGCAATGTTATTGCCTATAAGCATTGTTGTCAGAAAGCTGTCCCAGTCGTTTCTAATCTCTGATATCTTATCTGCCAAAACAGGCCGTTTTTTGCGCATCAGTTCTATTTTTATGGGCGTAAAAGACACGTACCCTATCTCAACGCCTGAGAAGAACGCCGCTAATATAGTGAAAAATATAAGCCCTAACCACATCATCGTTTCTTAAGCACCACCTGTTCAATTCTATTGCCTTTAACTGAACTAACTTCCCAAACCCAACTGCCAACAATAAACTTTTCTTTTCCTTTCGGCATATGGCCTATTTTGTGCAAGACTAGCCCTGCCGCAGTGTCTATATCCACCTCGTCAAAGCCAATATCCTCGCCTATAATATCCTCCAAATCCCTTAAAGACATCCTTCCGGAAATCACCAATGCCCCGTCAGACCTGCGTATCACCTCTCTAGGCTCATCGTCAAATTCATCCTGTATGTTGCCCAAAATTTCCTCAACTATGTTCTCTAACGTCACAAGGCCTGATGTGCCTCCGTATTCGTCAACTACAACAGCTACGTCTATCTCATATTCCTTGAAGTCCTTTAACAGGCCGCTAATCGTCTTGGTTCCGGGAACAAGCCATGCCCTGCGCAAAAATTTTCTCCAGTCAGATTCATTGTTTAACAGCACATCTTTCGCCTTTACATATCCCAATACGTAATCTATATTCCCTTTATAAACAGGTATTCTCGTATGCCTATGTTCTTCTATTATCTTTAAAAGTTCGCCGTATGATGCAAGTATGTCCACAGCTATTATGTCCACTCTCGGGGTCATTATCTCATCAACCGTGCGCTCGTCCAAATCCATCGCCTCTTCCAACATATCCCGCTCAAACTGGGCCAACGCCCCCTCTTTCTCCCCGATAGAAAGCAATGCATCCAATTCGTCTTCTGTAAAAGATGTGTGTTGTTTATCCGGCCTCACTCCTATTTTTGAAAACGCAAATTGAAGCACTGCCTCAAATCCAGCTGAAATAGGCCTTAAAAAAACAGACACGCTCTTTAACAACGGCGATAGCAAAAAGGCGGTTTGTTTGGGCATCTTCACAGCAAGGGTTTTTGGCAATAATTCTCCAAAGATTAACAACAGGATAGTCAAACTCGCAACAGCCCACACAACACTTCCATGACCCCATATACGCACAAACCACATCGTCCAGATCACAGATAAGGTGATATTCACCAAGACATTGCCGGTTATTATAAGATTGACCGTTGCATTTGGATTAGACAAAAATCTTGCAATGAGGCCTGCGCGTTGCGGATTCTTTTTCCTGATAGACTGCAACGCGGGCCTTGACAAGGAGAACAGGGCTGTTTCCGAAGCGGAAAAAACACCTGAAAGCAAAAACAACAGGCAAACGCCTATTAAGTATAGCGCTATTTCCATATGATAAATACTAATCGCCCATTGATATGCCAAGCATTCTGGCAGTCTTGATTAGCTCGCAATTCTTAGGCACTGTCCTTACTTTGCCGCCCACCTTAGATAAGGCAATGGATGACATCTTGCCCTGCTTTATGCCAACTAGCCTTCCGAATTGCCCTTTTCTGACCATCTCCATAGCGGCTATTCCAAACCTAGTTGCCAAAATCCTGTCAAACGGCGTTGGCGTGCCGCCTCGCTGTATGTGCCCTAAAATAGTTACTCTGGTCTCAATGCCTGTGCGTTTTTCTATCTCATGTCCTATCTTGTTGCCTATTCCGCCAAGCCTAATAGGATCAGGGCTATCCTTTACGACCTCTTTGACAACCACACTCCCGCCTTTCGGCTTTGCGCCTTCCGCAACAACGACTATACTAAATTTCTTTCCCTTGCGGTTCCTCTCTTTTACTTTGTTGCACACACTTTCCATTTTATATGGGATCTCGGGTATCAATATTATGTCGCCTCCGCCTGCAAGGCCTGCCTCCATAGCAATCCATCCCGCATACCTTCCCATAACTTCAAGCACCATTACCCTATGATGCGACTGGGCGGTTGTATGAAGCCTGTCAATGGCATCCGTTGCTATGCTCATTGCCGTATCAAAACCAAACGTCATATCCGTGCCGACTAAATCATTGTCTATGGTCTTAGGCACACCGACGATATTTAGCCCCTTTTTCACCAATTTATCGGCAACGGTCATAGTGCCGTCCCCGCCTATACAAATCAAGGCGTCCAGTTTAAGGGAATTATACGTCCTTTTCACCTCGTTAGACATATCCTTATACTTCAATTTGCCTTTGCTATCCACATATGGCTGGGCAAACGGATTATCCTTATTGGATGTGCCTAAAATAGTACCTCCTTGCACAAGTATGCCTGATACATCATGCCCATCTAATTTTTTCCACTTATTATACATAAGCCCGGAATAGCCGTCTTTAAAACCTATTACTTCTATACCCATTGCAAGGGCAGGTTTAACAACAGCCCTTATAACGGCGTTAAGCCCCGGGCAGTCTCCTCCCGCTGTCAAAATCCCTATTCTCTTTATCTTTTTCTTCACAGCCATAATCCCCCCTTTTTGATAAAACTATCCGCGTCTTAACTTCCTCATACCGATCTCAGCGGCCTTGATGACAGGATATGCAGTTGGCGCTGCCGTGAGCAACGGATGCGATCCTATCTGCATTGTGGCCAGCTGAACAACGTCCATTCTTGCCTGTATACACACACCCAACATATTTATAAGTTCTCCACAGCTCGGCCCTCCGACAACTTCAGCGCCGAGAATTATTCCTGATTCAGGAGACAATATGAGCCTGACAAACTGTTTATGCGTGTCAGGCAATGTCCCGGGATGCCTGTCAACACCATCAAATTCCGCAATAATTACCTCAACGCCTTCTTGGACGGCAAAGGTCTCAATCAGGCCTGCCGCAGCAAAGGCAGTATCTCCTATCCTCGTTGAAAATATGGCAATAGTACCATTAAAGGTCTTCACAGTGGAAAGTTTGTAAAGGTTAACCCCGGCAATCCTTGCTTCAGCGCATGCCGTTGAAGCAAGCATAACAGGATTGGGACGCCTTGTTATAAAGTCCCTTTTCTCTGCGCAATCGCCAACCGCAAATATATCCTTTACCTGCGTGCGCATATATTCATCAACACGTATAGCGCCAAGTGAATTCACAGACAGGCCTGCTGAATCGGCCAAATCAACGTTCGGTTTATATCCCATTGCCAAGACAATGGCATCGGCATCTATTGTCCTGCCGTCGCTCAATAAAACACCGCTTGCCCTTCCATCGTTAGATAATATCTCTTTCACACCTATACCTGTTTCTATCTTCACGCCTCTTTCCCTCAAAAGGTCTTCGGCCTTTCTTGCAATAGGCTCGTCAAACGCGCTTCCCAAGATATATGGCCTTAATTCAACAAGCACTACGTCCTTGCCGGATTTGGCGCATAACTCATCTGACACCTCCACACCAATAAAACCACCGCCTATGACAACTATTCTGCCTACGCCTTTTAGTTGTTCCACTACGTTCTTTAAGGAATCTGCATATTTGCTAATCGTAAATACATTGGGCAAGTCTGCGCCTTTAAGCCATGTCGGGACATAATGCCTTGAACCTGTCGCAAGGATAAGTTTGCCATAAGAAAGATCGCCTAACGCGTTTAACTTTACGATATGCCCGTCAGGATCCACAGAAACAGCCTCATCAACTATCAACTTTATATCATTGGCTTCAAATATCTTGTTAGGGATAACGTTCTTTTCTATACTGTCTAAAGAGCCGAATAAATAAGGTATCCCGCAAGGCACCATTGTTATCTCTTCTTTGCGCACCACTGCTACGGTTTTATCAGGATAATACGCCCTTGCAGTCAGCGCGGCGACAATACCTGAAGCGCTTCCGCCTATTACTACTACATCATAACCCTGCATAACACCTCCTTTAAACATCCATCTCTCTATAAGGGACAGTAAAGTTGGGTTCGGCTTTGGCGCCTGTTGCCTGTTTCTTCCTGCCGTCAGAAACCTTTAAGACAAAGACATTGACCTCAACAGGCCATTCTATCCCAATTACCTGCCGAACCTTTTCTATTACCTTGCTCCTAAACGTATCGCTGACGTCTTTTATGTTAATCCCCGGTCTCATTGCAAGCCTTACGTCTATACGTATTCCTTTTTTCCACTTATACACGTCCTGTTTTGAATCTATTATAGTCCCCAATTCCTTGGAAACGTCCTTCACTATATTTTCAACAGGCGAATATAAAGAAATCTGAGTAATCCCGTCCTTGCCTTTTATCACTATCTTTTTCTCCCTTGCAGTATGGCCCAATGCAATGTGAAAAAGGAGTATAGACAATACGATTAAAAGCCCGCCCAGCGTGCCTAAATATAATTTTAGTTCCGGCGTATTGTATATATACGAAATGTAATGCGTAAGATCTCTAAACGGTATGTATGCCGTTGCTATTCCTATCAGGAAAATACCCAACAATATAAGCGCCGCCGCATAGATAATAACAGAGAAAACCGTACCGATTCTCATAAAAACCTCCTTGCCCCTTTGATTATTTTATATTTAATCCTGCCCCTCGTATAACATCTTATCCAAATAATGCGTGGAAAACTTCCCCGACGCAAACACAGGGTCATCCATTATTCTCTTGTGCAGTCCGATAATCGTCTTTACAGGCGCAACCACAAATTCATCTAAGGACCTGCGCATAACTTTTAATGCCTCATCGCGGCCGTTGCCCCAACAAATCAACTTCGCCAACAGAGAATCATAAAACGGCGGTATAGAATACCCGGCATATATGTGCGTATCCACGCGCACGTTCCTGCCTCCCGGCACATACAGATGTTCTATCTTCCCCGGAGAGGGAATAAACCCTGCCTCATAATCCTCCGCATTTATCCTGCACTCAATAGCAACGCCGTTTATCTTGATATCGGATTGTTTAAAGGAAAGCCTCTCTCCTGATGCAACGAGTATTTGCTCTTTTATCAAGTCAACTCCGGTAATCATCTCGCTAACAGGATGCTCCACCTGAATACGCGTATTCATCTCTATAAAATAGAAATTGCCCTCCGCGTCCAATAAAAATTCCATTGTCCCTGTTGAACTATACTTCACCGCCTTTGCCCCTCTTACAGCCAAGTCTCCCAATCTCTGCCGCTGCCTTGCATTGAGCGCCGGAGAAGGGGCCTCTTCTATCAGCTTCTGATGCCTGCGCTGAACAGTGCAATCCCTGTCATAGAGGTGGACTATATTGCCGTATTTATCTCCGACTATCTGGACCTCTATGTGCCTTGGCTCAACTATGTATTTTTCTATATAAAGCCCTCCGTCGCCAAAAGACGCTTCCGCTTCTCTCTGGGCGGTTGAAAAGGCGCTTCTAAGAGATACGTCGTTGTGGCACACGCGCATACCCTTTCCACCACCGCCGGCAGATGCCTTGATAATAACAGGATATCCTATTTTCTTTGCAATAGCTATGGCCTCGTCGGGATTCTTCACCTTGCCTTCGCTTCCGGGTATAAGCGGCAATCCAGCGCGTTTCATAGCCGTTCTTGCAGAGACCTTATCTCCCATAAGCCTCATAATCTCCGGAGACGGGCCTATAAATGTAATATTACAGGACTCGCAAACCTCTGCAAAATGCGCGTTTTCCGCTAAAAAACCATATCCCGGATGAATCGCATCAACGTCCGCAATCTCAGCGGCACTGATAATAGCAGGAATGTTCAAATAACTGTCTTTGGCCAAACTCGGGCCTATGCAAATCGCCTCGTCTGCAAGCCCGACGTGAAGACAGGTCTCATCTGCCTGAGAATAAATCGCAACTGTCTTTATGCCAAGTTCCTTGCAGGCGCGTATAATCCTTAATGCTATCTCTCCACGGTTAGCAATCAATACCTTGGAAAACATAAAAACTCCTATGGCCTTATCAAAAATAATACCTGCCCAAACTCAACCGGCTGGCCATTCTCCACCATTATCTTTTCAACAACACCTGATACTTCGGCCTTTATCTCGTTCATAAGCTTCATCGCCTCAACAATGCAAAGGATATCGCCCTTTTCTATCCTGTCGCCTTCTTTGACAAACGGCTCTGCATCAGGCGCCGGCGCCCTGTAAAAGGTGCCAACCATAGGCGACTTGACTTCTATCAAAGAAGGATCGGAAGCTTGCGAAGAAGAGACGTTTTGCTCGCCTGAAGGGCTTGAACTTGCCACAGGCATAGGAGCGGCAGGCGCAGGGGCAAAAGACTGTGAGGCAATACGGGCATAAAAACCGTCTTCCTCAATTTCTATCTCCGAAAGCCCGTTTTCTTTTAGCAATTCTATCAGCTTTTCAATACGTTCAAAATCCATGGCCTCTCCTTTTTTAGACCCTTTCAATATACTGGCCCGTCCTCGTGTCCACCTTTATGTGGTCCCCGGTATTAACAAACAACGGCACAGAAATAACCGTTCCGTTTTCAAGTTTCGCCGGCTTTGTAGCCCCCTTGACTGTATCCCCCTTTACTCCGGGTTCAGATTCGATTATCTCATACTCTATAAAATTAGGCAAGCTAACAGAAACTATCTTGCCTTCAAACACCTGCGCCTTTACCTCTATATTCTCCTTCAAAAACTTTAATACGCCCTCTCCCAACACCTCTGCCTCAATAACAACCTCCTCAAAGGATTCTTGGTCCATAAAATGATAAAAATCGCCCGTGTTGTATAAATAGTCCAGTTTTTTCTCTTCTACAAACGCGGGTTCAATCCTGTCTGCGTCCTTAAACGTAATATCCTTCAACGCACCTGTCTTTAAGTTCCGCATCTTGGTGCGAACAAAGGCAGAGCCCTTGCCCGGTTTTACATGTTCCAAGTTTACAATCACATAGACATTTCCGTCAACTTGAATAGTCCTTCCAACAGAAAGCTCGTTGATATTAAGCATACTAAACCTCCATACAGAAACTATTTAAACATCGGCCAAACACACATAAAGCCTTTACAAGACTATACCATATACACGATAAACTTGGCAAATATTAATAAACCTGCTCGCGCTCATAATTTACCAAAACCACATTCGGATAATTCTCCACAAAAGACACTATCGCTGAAACCGCCTTGTCTATCTCGCTACTTGAAGATCTGATAAACACACAACACAACATAGACCTCTGCCACTTATTCTGAAAACCACACTCCATTACAGAAACATTAAACAGCTTGCGCATACGGTCCTTCAGCCCTTTTAGAATATGCCTTTTCTGTTTCAAGGACTGACTAAATTCCACCATCAACTCTACTTCCAAGAAGGCAATCTTCATTTGTTATTGTTAAAAAGCATAATCTTGTTTTTACCGGACGCCTTTGCATCGTACAAAGCGCGGTCCGCAGCCTCTATTATTGAATACGGGTCATTGCCGTCTTCAGGAAAAGATGCCGCGCCAATGCTCACAGTTATATTAATAGTATCGTTATACGCGACAATTGGCGATGAAGACACTATCTGGCAGATACGTTCACCTGCCCTATACGCGCCGTCTCTGTCGGTGTCCATCAGGATAACGCAAAATTCCTCTCCGCCATAACGGCCAACCAAATCTATCTCACGAGCGGCCTTTATAATCCGGCTGGCAACCTCTTTCAAAACAGCATCTCCAACCAAATGCCCGTATATATCATTGCACTTCTTGAAATCATCTATGTCTATCATCAAAAACGCAAGCGGCATATTGTATTTGCTCGCGCGGATAATGCTCTCAAAAAACCTGTCCATAACGTACTTGCGCACATATGCCCTAGTCAATTCGTCCCTTATAGCTATCTCTTCTATCGCCTTGTATAACTTTATCCTGCGCATTCCAAGGGCAAACTGATTGGCAAGTATATGAAAAACCTCCAAGTCCTCTTCCTTATACCCATTAATCCCAAGATAACCTTCTATGTTATTCTCCACCCTCAAAGGAAAGAGGTAATACTCCACTTGCTTAAACTTCGACAAATCATTGCTGTCAATAAACAGGCAATCTTCAAATTTCATATATCCCTGCAATTTTTCCTTAAATATCTTAAACATCTCTATCTCATCCAGCGTCTTTGTAATATCCTTTACTATTTCATATAAATGGACTTCCCTGTTGGCCTCTTTTTCGGCTTCCGCGTTCTTTCTCTTATTTTCCTCCAAGTCGTGATAAAGCCGCTTTCTGGTGTTTGTCAATTTCTTGTATTTCTCGTTTTGCTGCGTCCTGAGAACGCGCCTCTTTTTAATCAGGGAAAATATTATCCAAAATCCTATCAGATATACTATGGTCAAAACAACGGCTATGCACATACCCTATTTTTCCCCAATGATTTTGCCTTATACAAATTATCGTCCGCCTTTTTGATAAGTTCGGTTTTAGTGCGCCCATCCTTCGGATAAGAGGCAATTCCGATAGATACCGTCACACTGGTCTCAATACGCCTCAAAACAACGTGCCGGGCCTCTATATCCTGCCGTATCTTTTCGGCTATCTCCATCGCCTTTGCCTTGCTCTTCCCTTCCAAATAAACCAAAAACTCCTCGCCGCCATAACGGCAGACAACGTCCTTGTGTTTTCTGGTATGCCGCAATAATATCTTTGCCACGCTTCTTATTATAATGTCTCCCGCAGTATGTCCAAACCTGTCGTTGTATAATTTGAAATCGTCTATATCAAGCATCATCAGCGTAAAGGCCTTTTGCTTGTTGTACAAGAAGATCTCATCCAACCTCTCTAATATATACCTGCGCAGATAAAGCCCGGTTAGTCCATCGTGCAATGCAAGATTTTCCATCTGTTTATATAATATCGTATTTCCGATAGTAACGGCCGAAAGGTCGGCTATTGCAGATAAAAAAGACAAATCTTCCGAGTAAAACGTGTATTTGTCAAATGAATTAACCCTTAGAATACCAATAAGCTTTTCGTCTAATATCAATGGAACGGATATCAATGAACCAACAGGAGAACTCTGTCCTATAGCATCTAAATCAAAACGGTAATCCTGAGACGTGTCTTCTATTAAAAGAGGGCAATTGTGTCTTAATATCCACTTGTCAAACACGTCCCCATGCTTTTCAGGCTTATAAAAGCCAAGGTCTTCGCCGGTATAATCCACCAGCTCCAGTCTTTGTTTTTCCTCGTCTATAATATATACAAGGCAATTATCCGCTTTCGGGTTCATCTCCAGAGTCTTTTGAACGATATAATGAGCAACACCGCCAAGCGACAGGTTATAACTTAGCTTTTGCATCATAGATTCCAAGGCAAGATAACGATTTTTCCTGCGTTGTATGGCAATCTCTATGCGCGCAGATTGGTCCAACTCGGCCTGCAACATACGTATCTGCTCATATGCCTCTGCCTTTTTTCTCTCCCATTTTATGCGTTCTATGACCAGATTTCTGTAAAGAAACACAATTATGCCCAAGATAAGTATATAGGAGAGCAAGACAACAGCTATGTGTTGCGGGCAAAAAACGACAATCAGCCCCAATGGCACAAGGACATATGCCAATACCCCTACTACTGTTTGGACTAATTTTTTATACAATGCTCTTTTCTGTATCCTTGTCAAAGAAATGGGCCTTTGACATATCAAATATAATTTCAACAGTTGAGCCAACCTTAGGAGCAAGAGAAGGCCTCATTCTGGCCACAAAACTAGACTGGCCTGCCGTAAAATAAACATAAGAATCGGATCCCATAGGCTCTACCACATCGCAATAGGCCATTGCCCTGTTGCCCTCCTGCTTGGCAAACGTTGAATAACCTATATCGTGGATATCTTCCGACCTGATGCCCATCACGACTTTCTTGTTCTGATAAGGTTTTAGTTCATTCTCAGCCGTGTCGGCAACCTTTAGAGAAAACCCGGCATCGTCGGATTTAAACCACAACCCGCCTTTTTCCTTTTTAACCTCGCCTTCAAAGAAATTCATCGGAGGCGTGCCAATAAACCCGCCGACAAACTTATTTGCCGGATTTGAATAGACCTCTATCGGCGCGTCAAACTGTTGTATCTCGCCTGAACGCATTATGCAAACCCTGTCTCCCATTGTCATGGCCTCCACCTGATCGTGCGTAACGTATATCATCGTTGTCTTTAACTTCGCATGCAGGCGCTTAAGTTCCGTCCTCATTATAACCCTTAGCTTTGCATCCAGATTACTCAACGGCTCGTCAAATAAAAACACGTCCGGTTTTCTGACAATAGCCCTTCCGACGGCAACCCTCTGCCTTTCCCCTCCGGAAAGCTCTTTGGGCTTTCTGAAAAGCAGATGTGAGATGCCTAATATCTCCGCCGCTTCATTAACGCGCTTTTCTATTTCTGCTTTGGAATATTTCCTGAGCCTCAATCCAAAAGACATATTTTCAAACACGCTCATATGCGGATACAACGCATAGTTTTGAAACACCATCGCGATATTTCTGTCTTTTGGCGGGATATTGTTTACCATCCTATTGCCAATAAAAATCTGCCCATTGGTAGTCGTCTCAAGCCCTGCGATAAGACGCAGTGTTGTTGACTTTCCACACCCGGAAGGCCCAACCAAAACAACAAATTCACCATCTTTAATCTCCAAATTAATCCCTTTAACCGCCTGCACCCCTTTGTTATATTCTTTTACAAGATCCTTCACCACTACCTTAGCCATAACTAAGACTCCTTTCCTTGCACCTTCTCATACCAAAGCATAGATAAAAGTTTTGACAACGTCTCTTTCATTTTACTGCGTTCTATTATCATATCTATTAACCCATGCTCCAACAAAAATTCCGACGTTTGAAATCCTTTGGGCAGATCCTGCCTTATCGTCCGCTTTATAACCCTAGGGCCCGCAAATCCTATCAATGCCCCCGGCTCTGCAACCAAGATATCGCCTATGGAGGCAAAACTTGCCAAAACACCGCCCATAGTCGGATACGTAAGCACGGAGATAAACAGGCCCCCTGCCTTCTGATACCGCCCGATTGCGCCTGACGTTTTTGCCATCTGCATCAACGAAAACATCCCTTCATACATCCTTGCCCCGC
>Ga0256914_1000699_pt1 | contig 32577 bp, 22 predicted proteins | sample HulkmetaG_FD_191571 | JGI IMG/M metagenome (GOLD analysis project Ga0256914, IMG submission 191571) | Hydrothermal chimney microbial communities from Main Endeavour vent field at the Juan de Fuca Ridge, Pacific Ocean - Hulk | ecosystem: Environmental > Aquatic > Marine > Hydrothermal vents ... | reverse complement strand
GCGCAATGCCCGAGGGTGTTTGATGATACTTGCGCCCGCAGGCCTGACAGAGAGCCTCTTCGCCCTGGGCAAAGTCCAGTTTAACGCCGCATCGACAGATCCAGCCTGTGCGGCGAGCAGGAACACCGGTCATCAACGCGTAGGCGGGCACATCTTTGGTCACCACCGCACCGGCGCCAATCAGTGCATATTCGCCGATGGTGCTGCCGCAAACAATGGTGGCATTGGCCCCAATAGTGGCGCCGCGTTTGACCAGGGTGGTCTTGAATTCATTTTTGCGCTCGATTTCGCTGCGAGGATTGATGACATTGGTGAAAACCATGGAGGGCCCGCAAAAAACGTCATCTTCCAGGATGACGCCATTGTAAACCGACACGTTGTTCTGAATTTTGACGCCGTTGCCAATGACTGTGTTGTTATCCACATAAACATTTTGGCCGAGATTGCACCGCTCGCCCAAGCGGGCGGTGGGCATGATGTGGCAAAAATGCCAGATGCGCGTGCCTTCGCCAATCTGCGCCCCCGCATCCACCACCGCGGTGGGGTGAGCAAAGTAGGCGGGGGCAGATGCGGCAGGTGGCGGGGGCGACGCTCCGTTGTCAATCTCGGCCAAATCAACGGAATCGCCCCGGCGTTCCAGCGAACGCTGCGCCCCTTCCAGCACTTTCAGCACCCGCAAAGCGCTATCGCCATCAGTTAGCGGCGCTTCGCCCGTGCGGATGCTTTCTAAAAATTGCTGACATTCCAGGCGCATGGGCTCGGTGTTTTCCAGCATCAGGGTGGTTTCCGAAGTTTTGCGGGGTACAGGAAAACCTGAGCGCCACTCGATGCCCTTATCGTACAACTTGAGCTTGCCCTCGGTGAGGGTGTCATCGAAAACCGCCATTTTTTTATCGCCAATCACCACCAGCTTTTGTTCTTTGTAAGGATGCAGCCAGCTTACAAAAATGTGCGCCTTGACATCATCGGCAAAGCTGAGGGTGGTGACGGTCACATCGGCAATTTCTTCTTGCAGATACCCCTGTCCAAAAGCTGTCACCTGCTCCGGCTCCTGCCCCAGCAGACGCAAAATGATGGAAATATCGTGCGGGGCAAAACTCCAGAGGATATTTTCTTCCTGCCGCACCTTGCCCAAATTGAGCCGGTTGGAGTAGATGTACCAAATTTTGCCCAGCTCGCCACTGTTGACCAACGCTTTGAGGGCGGTAATCGCGGGATGAAACTCTAAAATGTGTCCTACCTGCAAGATGAGACCCCGACTTTTGGCCAGTGCCACCAGTTCTTTGCCTTCATCGTAGTGCAAAGCCAGCGGTTTTTCGACAAAGACATGCTTATCATGTAGCAATGCGGCCTTCACGTGCGCATAATGCAGGGCCGCGGGCGTGGCAATCACCACCGCGTCGAGGCTGTCATCGGCCAGGGTGGCATCGATGCTGGTGCTGGTGCGCACATCGGGATATTGACGGGCCCGACTTTGCAGCAGCTCGGCATTGGCTTCGCAAATAATTTCCAGCGCATGAAGTTGGTGGAAATTGCGAATCAGGTTTTTACCCCAGTAACCCGCGCCAATCACTGCTACGCGGGGAGGTGTTGTTGTTTGCTTCATTGATGCTTCTCCAGTTCAGAACGAATGAGTGCCATCATTTCGCCCACAATGCTGGCATCGAAGGAAAAACGGGCGTTGGCAAGCTGAAAGAGCTGGGGCAGTGTGCGGGTGTAGCCTGCAGCCAGCGCCCGGCGATAATCTTCGATGGCCCGCGCTTCATCTTCCAGTGCATTGCGCCACACTTGCAGCGCCCCCAGTTGCGCCAAACCATATTCGATATAATAGAAAGGTGCGCTGAAAATGTGTCCTTTTCGCTGCCACCCCGTATCCCTTTCTGCTTCCAGACCGCTGTAATCGATGCCCGGCAAAAACCGCTGCCACAGCTCGCTCCAGCGGGCATCTAAATCGTGGGGAGTGACCTTTTCGGGCGCTCGGGTGTAGAGCCAGTGCTGAAATTTATCCACCACTGCCATGTAGGGCAAAAAAGTAACAACCCCCATCAGATGCTCCACCACAGCCCGATGATAATCAGCTTCATCATAAACACCGCCCCGCTCCTTACGCCAATAAGGCATGCTCAATTGTTCCATAGACATCGAGGCTGTTTCCGAAAACTCCATGGGCGAATGATAGTTCCAGATGAGGCGCTGCTGCTTGAAAGCCTCGAAAAAGTGGAATGCGTGCCCAGCTTCGTGCATCAGCGTGCGAAAATTGCGATGAGAACCCGCAGCATTCATAAAGATGTACGCCTTACCGCTGACAGGGAAGCTGTTCATGTAGCCACCGGGCGCCTTGTTGGGCCGCGAAGCTAAATCCAAAAAGCCTTCTCGCATGATGGCAAAATAGGCTCCCAGCTCAGGAGCAAGGCTATCGAAGATGCGTTGACCCGCTGCTTCCAGCTCGGCCACGGTGCTAAATGGCTGCAACGGGACTTCATGCGGGCTGAGTGTAGGCATCCAGGGGCTGCCGATGCCGGTGGCTGTGGCCCGAAGTGTGGCCATGCCCAGTTGCCCGGCCAGTGTTTGATAGATTTCGGTGGCCAGCGGAACGACCTCTTGCTCGATGGCATGGTGAAAAGTCAGACAATCATCCGGGGTGTAGTCAAAGCGCCCACGCTCAATCCAGGCATAGGCCCGATAATCGGGATAGCCGGCGTTGCGGGCCAATTGCCGTCGCTTATCCAGCAAGAGCATGAATAGCTCGTTCAACTGGGAGCGCTGCTGCAAATATGCGTCCAGGCTCCGATGCCAGACTTGCTCCCGCTCAGTCTCATCACGACTGCTCAGTAGCACTTCGGCCTGGGGAATGGTGCGTTTTTCTCCCTGCCAGTCGATGCTCAAACCCCCGATGATTTCCTGATAGCGCTTGCCTTCGATTTGCAGGTCTGTGATGATGGGGATGTTTTTCTCATGGAAAAGCTCGGTTTCGGCCCGAAAACGACGATAAATCTGTGCAGTTTCCTGGTCAGGCTCGTAGCCGGACACAGCCAACCATTGCTCTTTAAGCTTTTGTTCTGCCTGCCGCCAATGCGGAAAAACATCACGCACCAATTGCTCGAATCGGGCGCTGGCCTCTTCGTTTGCGGTGTTTTCGGTAATTTCACGGTAAATTTGGGCCCCGGCCTCATCCAGCACTGATTCCAGGTCGCTCCACTTTTGCAACCAGGCCCGCGTCGTTTCGGGTGTCAACTCGGTGGCCAGCAACGCATCGACAAAGGGTTGAATGCTGGCCCAATCCAGCGCATTAACAGGAGGATAATCAGATTTCATAAGCTCACGCTTGGGGAAAACTTGGCGGTGTGTTGGATGAAAATGGCCCTTCGCGGGCGCCCGCGCATCATGCACCCGCGAGCGGCACACAAACATCAGGCCTTAGCCGCTTTTTGCCACAAAGACCCAGAAAGATGAAACAACAAAGCGGTTGCTTCCCCTTTTCTTCGCATCTTTGCGCTTTAGCGGACACAGTGGTTCTCTCTGGATTGCGGTGCATCGTTGGCATCAGCCAAAAATGAACTGACAGCACAAGCTGCATGGCAACCATTCTCTCATTATACCCGCAAGTGGTAGAATAGTGTAACTATGCGGCCCGCGGCGCTGTGCCTCCATGAATGAATCCCTAAGGATGCCTACGCGCTGGAATTTGACACCGGACACCAACATCAAACAGTAACGACTAACGTACCCGACTTCAATCACCACAAAGGCACAAAGACACTAAGAACATCAAGAATTTTAAAATTTTTCGGCTCAACTGGATTTCAGGGGGTGATAGGCCGGGCGGATTGCGAATCCGCCCTGGGAGCCCCCGCTCTTGAGCCGGATCCGTGATCCGGCGGCTTGACAGCGCCAGACCCCCTGAAATCCAAAAGAGCCATTTTTTCTTTCTTTGTGCCTTTGTGATTTCGTGTCTTAGTGGTTTCTAGCCGGGCTACCTTAGTCGTAACACTAAACATAGCCTTGCAACCATTCTTATCTGGAGACGACCATGAAGCTACAATTTTGGGGCGCTGCCCGCACTGTGACCGGTTCCATGCACTTGTTGGAGGTAAATGGTAAAAAAATCCTGCTGGATTGCGGATTGTTTCAGGGAAAACGCCAACTAAGCTACGAACGCAATCTTAATCTGCCCTTTGAGCCCAAAGAGATCGATGTGCTGGTGCTTTCACATGCGCACATCGATCATTCCGGCAATATCCCCAATTTGGTACGGCAAGGCTTTCGCGGCAATATCTACACAACTCATGCCACCCGCGATTTATGCTCAACCATGCTGATGGATAGCGCCCGCATCCAGGAGCAGGATATCGCTTATCTGAACAAAAAGCGCCGCCGCAAAGGTGAAGGCCCGCTGCGCCCGCTTTACACCACGCAAGATGCGTTGAATGCCTTGCCCTACTTCATTGGTGTTCCCTATCATCGCCCGCTGCCCATTGCGCCCGGTGTAACCCTTACGCTGTATGATGCCGGGCACATTCTGGGCAGCGCCATGGTGGTGCTGGATATCGAGGAACAGGGTAAACCGCAGCAGCGGCTGGTTTTTTCGGGCGATTTGGGCCGCAGTGGACTCACCATCCTGCGAGACCCGGAATTCATCGACCAGGCCGATTATCTCATCATGGAAAGCACCTATGGTAGCCGCTACCATGAAAGCTTTGATGATGCCACCCGAAAGCTACGCGAAATCAGTGTGCGCGCCTTCAAACGCAAAGGCAGGATGCTGGTTCCCTCTTTTGCTGTGGGCCGCACGCAAGAGCTGGTTTATCGACTGAATACTTTGCGCTCGCAGCACAAGATTCCTGAATTTCCGATTTATGTGGATTCTCCGCTGGCTGTGAATGTGACCGAAATTTTCCGGCTGCATCCTGAATGCTACGATGAGGAAACGCTGCATTTTATGGCCAACAGTAAGCATCGCAGCCCCTTTGGATTTCATCTTTTGCGTTATGTGCGCAGCGTAGATGATTCCAAAGCACTGAATTTTGCACCGGACCCCCTTATGATTATCGCGGCATCGGGAATGTGCGAGGGGGGACGCATCCTGCATCATCTCAAAAACCACATCCAGGATGCCAACACCACGATTTTGTTCACCGGATACCAAGCAGCGAACACGCTGGGACGTAAAATTTTGGATGGGGTGAGCCCGGTGCGCATTTTTGGCGACATGTATGAAGTGCGGGCGCACGTTGAACGCATCGATGGTTACAGTGCGCACGCTGACCGGGCCGAGTTGCTGGATTGGGCGCACCACTTCGACCGGGGCAAGCTCAAGCGCATCTTCCTGGTGCATGGCGAGGAGGATGGCTACACTGCGTTGGCCTCGGGCCTGGAGCAGATGGGCTTTACCCAGGTGATTGCGCCGCAACGTGGTGATGCGTTCCAGTTGTGAGTTAGTGCCCGGGCCTGTTATCGCCAAATGCAAGCTGATAAAGGGTCAATAGTGCCAGCAGCAAAACAATCCAGGCCACCAGTTGACTGAGCCGCAGGCCCGGCCCTATCGTGACCACCTCTGCCCGAAACGCATCCACCAACAAGCGCACGCCTGCATAGCCTGCCAGCGCACACAAGGCAGCAAAGCCGGGCTGCAAACGCCGCAACAGCGCCCAAAGAGTGCTCAGCAGCGCCAAAATGCCAAAAAGCTCATAAAACTGCACAGGATGCCGGGCCACGTTCCACTGAAAAATGGCCCAGGGTGCCATGCTGGGCTCGCCGAAATGCCGCCCGTTCAAGCCGTCGGCCAGGGCCAGTGCCGCCAACATCACCAATGCTCCGCCAGCCAGAGCATCCAGCATCTCGGGCAAGGGCATGCGATAATGCCGCTGATACCAAAAGAGCACTGCCAGTGCAGCCAGCCCCGCAGCAACAGGCTGCACAGCGGAAAAATTGGGCGACAGCACGCTTAGCGGGTCAGAGATGTAGGCGGAAAAATAGCTGATAACATGTCCGATTCGCCCGCCCAGCAACGCTGCCAGCACCGCATAAAATCCCATGTTGTAAAAATGATCCGGGTCAAGACCGCGTCGGGCCGCGAGTTTGCTGGCAAACCACAATCCGGCAAAATAGCCGAGCAGCACCAGCAGTGAGTAGGTGGGCAGCGATGCAGGCCCGATGGCAATGGTTGGAATCATAGGCTCAGGGATAAATGCTGCGGAGACGCTGTTTGAGGGTGGCCGCGTTCATCTGCCCCACAATGCTTTCACGGATAACGCCGTTGCGGTCGATGAAGAAGGTGGTGGGCAGGGAATTGACCAGATAACTCATAGAGGCTTCTGATTGCGTATCCAGCGCCACAGGAAAATCAAGGCCCCGCTCCTGCAAAAAAGCGCTTACAGTGGCGGCATCTTCGCCCTGATTCACCGCCAACACCACCAATCCTCCGGGCGCGTATGCCTGATGTGCGGCCTGCAATTCAGGCATTTCGGCCTGGCAGGGCGGACACCAGGTGGCCCAAAAGTTCAGCACCACGGCCTTGCCCCGCAAATCGGTCAGCGCCAGCGGGGCGCCATCCAGCGTGGTGACGGTGATGTCGGGCGCGGGATGCCCGGAAAGTGGAATGCTGGCCGGGCGCACAACTTCAGTTTCGGGAACACGCGAAAGCATCATCCACCCCATACCCAGCGCTAACACCAACAGGATGAGGCTTTCAAATCGTTTTTTGGCTGGCATGGATTACGAGTTTGGGAGTTACGACTAAGGTAGCCCGGCTAGAAACCACTAAGACACGAAGCCACAAAGAAAGAAAAAGGTTTGAAATGCTTGGTGTTCTTCGTGTCTTTGTGCCTTTGTGGTGATTGAAGTCGGATACGTTAGTCGTTACGTTTGGGCGTGAAAAATATGGTGCGCTTCCTCATTACGAAGCGGCAGGGTCAACAATCTCGGGCAATCTTTGGGCATCCTCGGCCAAAAGCGTTTCATAGGCCTCGATGAGCCCGAACAGGACTTCGTCGAAAAAGGTGTCGAATGCAGTTCGCATGGTCAGTTCTTCTTGCTCTGCGAGCTGAGCGCTGGCTTCGCTGCTGGTGATGGCTCGCAAAAGCTTTTGCCGGAAGAATTGAAAAGCTCGCACTGTTTCCATCAAGGTGATTTGGTAGTGCAGGGAGACTCGGGCGTAGGAGGTGCCCAGTTTGCGCCCTTCGGCAATGAAAGAGGAGCGTTGTTTGGGCAAGGTGAGATAACGAATTGATTTCTCGTAAAGCGCCCGTCCCAGAGCACGCTGTTTTTCCATGCCCGCCTCATCAAATTTTTGATACCAGGCTTGCTCCAAGGGGGGCGATTGCCGCAATTCGCGGCGGGTTTCGTGTAAGGCGGCATCGAGCAGGGCCTCTTCGGAATCCAGCTCAGTTTCGGGCGCGCTGTGACTGGCCTGCACCAGGAAGGTGCGTAAATCCTCACGCAAAAAGCGCCGATGCCCGCCCGGTGTGCGAAAGGCAGGCACTTTGCCAGCGTCGGCCCATTGCCGAAGTGTTGCCGGATGTACCCCAAGCAGGGTGCTGGCAGATGAAAGATTCAACCATTTGGACATCAAAAAGCCTCGTCGAGAATTGCAGTTTGGGAAGTGTACGAAGCTGGAAGGCAGTAGGGTATCACATCTGCAACGATACAGGTAGTGCCCTTCAATCCTTTGCCACGCAGGCCCGAAGGTGACGAAGAGGGGGAAGCATTTTCTTTCTTCATTCGTGCCATTGTGTCTTCAAGTTTATCATTCTCCGCAAAAATCGGCAATGCACGGAAGGCTGGGGTGGCTCGCACCGGGATAGCATCAGTGACAAAACGGCCATCACGCAGTTTTTTTTGCGCTGCCGTAAACTGCGATGATTTCAGCGGTTTCGGCTGTTTGCAGCGGACGCAGTTGGCCCGCTGCCAGCGCCCGCAAGCAGATGTTCGCAGCGTCGTCGATATGGAAAAGGCGCAATCGGGCCCGGGCCACGGTGTCGGCACAAACAAGAACGCCGTGGTTTCCCATGAGTACGCCAGGACTTTGCGCCAGTGCCGCGGTTACGGCATCGGCCAGTGCTTGCGAGCCAGGTAAAAAGTAGGGAACCACCGGCACTTCGGGGCCCAGGTACAGGGTGAAATCGGGCGTAGTCGCGGGCAAAGGGCGCTCCTGCATGGCCCAGGCGATGGCGCTCACCGGATGACAATGCACAATGGTGCGGGCCTGCGGCCGGGCATGATACGCTGCTATGTGCATAGGGGTTTCGGTGGAGGGGCGCGGTACGACGTCTGGGCGCAGCCAGGGCTTTGTCAGGGACACGGGCAAGAAATCTGTCTCATCCAACTGGTGCAGCAATGCGCCCGAGCGGGTGATGTACATGGTTTCGCCCTGTCGGAAGCTGAGATTGCCGCCACTGCCTAAAACCAGGCCCCGGCGCACAATTTCTTGTCCTAAAAGAATCAGTTCCTGCATCAGTGTCATTGCCAGTCTCTCCAGTTGGTGGGAATCACGCCCCGTTCGCGGGCGCTATCTTGTAGATGGTTGCAACCGCAGGTTAGTGGCTGGGGTAAATCGGCAAGAATGGCAGGCAGGGCCTCCAGAACCTGACGAATGGCTTGTTGTAAGGCTCCTTTGCCACGGGCCCGTTCGCGATCGGCGCCATGGGCGGCAATCAGACCTATTGCTGCAAAGCAAAGCTCCAGTTCCTTGGCCAGGTAGGTTTCGGGAACGAGATTCAGGCCCCGCACCTGGGCGCCCCATTGCAAAAACATGCGGGCTTCTGCTGCGGTTTCATGCCGCGGGCCTTCGCCTCCCAGGTAGATGACCGGTCGGGCCGCGGGCAGGTGTTGGTGAATGGCTGCGCTGATGTCGGGGCAAAAGGGAGGGTTTTGCGAGATGTAGCCCGCGCCCAGCTTTTCGAAGAAGGTGGTGGGCTGATGCTTGGTCCAGTCGATGTAGTCGGTGGGCAATACGATGTCGCCGCGGGTGAGGGAATGCGCCAGGCCAACCATGCCCTCGATGGCGATGATGCGCTGTACGCCCAGGCTTTTGGCCGCCCACAGCGTGGCCCGAGGATCGGTGCGGGTGGGGGCTCCAAAGTAGGGCAGCACCCACACCGGGCCACGTCGGGCCAGCGGGCCCACGGCGCCAAAGGGTGTGCTAACGGTTTGTTCATCGATGAGCGGGCCCAGCACTTCTAATGAGCGGGGCGGAACAGGTTGGGCCAGGATGAGTAGGTGGGGCATGGTGAGATGCGAAATGTGTGGCACGAGGGGTGATTTAGGTGGCTGAGGTTCCGGGCTTCGGGCCGCGGGGGAGTTTTTGGGCGGCGCGCAGCAGGATGGGGAGACAGGTGTGCGCGACCGCGGGCCCGAATTGCCGCTTTTGTTTGCGACCGCTGGCTCTGCCAGTGGCGAAGTTGGTGATGTAGCACAGGGAAGCATACCCGATTTTCAGTTCTTGTGCCAAAAACAGCTCAGGAACCAGGGTCATGCCAACAACATCCGCGCCCAATTGATGGAAGAGCTCGATTTCCGCCTTGGTTTCCAGGCGCGGGCCTTCGGTGCAGATGTAGTGCCCCTGTGCGTGGATGTTTTCGCCAGAAACTTGTTTTATGTCGTGTATTGCTGCCAGGATGGCTGTGCGCGCTGCGGGAGCAAAGCTGGGGCTTGTGGCAGTGGTCAGGCGTTCCCGGCCAAAGCTGGCCACGCGGGCATGTGTCCAATCCAGCAAATCATGGGGAACCAACAAATCTCCCACTGCTAACTGATTGCTAATGGCCCCTACCCCATTCCACGAAAGGATGTTGCGTACCCCCAGCATGTGTGCGGCCCACACCAATGCTCGCGGATTCAAGAACGCGGCGGAGTGTTTGAGGGCATCCTGACCATGTCGCGAACAGAAGGCTACCGCGGGCGCTTGGGGCCACGGGCGCAGCAAGGTGATGGCGGGACTGGGGCCAAAGGGGGTGTCCAGACAAAAAGGGGGCGCTTGGGGCTGCCAACGAGTCACATCCAAGCCATAAGCGGCGGTGCCCCCCACAATCAAGGTCGAAACCTGGACGCGGCGGCTCACAGATGCAGGGCCTCCGCCAGGGCCACGGCCAAATGTACGGGCGTGCGCCCGGTGAGTTCGATAATCTGATGTCGGCAGGATGTGCCATTGGCTACGATGAGCGCATCGGGATGTGCCTCGATGCTGGGAATCATGCGGTCGTTGGCAATGGCCAGGCTCACGTCGTAGTGATCGGCATCGTAGCCGAATGCACCAGCCATGCCGCAGCAACCGGCGTGGGTGCTTTCTGCCTCTGCCCCGGGAATGGCTTCCAGCACTTTGAACAGCGGCTCTTCGCCCACCAGCGATTTTTGATGGCAGTGCCCATGAATCAGAAAATGGGTGTCGCCCCGCTCCAGGGGCAAGGCATGAGGATTTTCTTCCAGCAATTGCGTGAGAAATTCATCGAAGAGCTGCACATGGCCTGCGACCAGCCGTGCATCGTCGCCGGGAATCAAGTCGGGATAATCATCGCGGATGGTGAGCAAATCGCTGGGTTCCAGGCCCACGATGGCGACATTTTCGCGAACATAGGGCAACAAGGTGTCTACGACCTGGCGGGCTGCTTTTTGGGCATAGGGAACCAAGCCTTGCGAAAGCGCTGGGCGGCCCGAGGTCATGGGGGATGTGACATCGACTTGTACGCCCGCGGCTTCCAGCACCCGCACGGCAGCCATGCCAACCTCGGGATCATTGTATTGGGCAAAGGTGTCGATGAAGAGCAGAGCCCGCCGCGACGATGTTTTTTGCGGGTGTTCGCGGCGATAGGCCCGATAGTGTGCGCTAAAAGTATCCCGCCGGAAGGGGGGAAATTGGCGTTCCTGATGAATGTGCAGCATTTTTTGCAATAAACGCCGGGTTGGCGCAAACTGCAAAACCCAGTTAGAAAGGGGCGCAAACAGACTGCCCCAGCGAGAAAGTTCATGAATGTGGCCAAAGACCCAGGCGTGCAGAGGAGGGCGATGCGTTTGGTAGTGCTGGGCGTAGGCTTCAGTTTTCAACTTGGTCATGTCGACGCTGGAGGGACATTCGCTTTTGCACGCCTTGCAGCCCAGGCATAAATCCAGAGCCTCGTGTAATTGCGGATTGTCGAGTCCGCCCGGCAGTTCGCCCGAAAGTGCCGCTCGCAGCAGATTGGCCCGGCCACGAGTGCTAAATTGCTCCTCTTGTGTGGCCTGGAAGGAGGGACACATGGTTCCCACATCCAATTGGCGGCAAACGCCAGAGCCGTTACACATTTCCACTGCCTGGGCATAGCTGCCATCTTGCGACCAATCCCACAAGGGGATAACGGGCTGGGTGTGATAATCGGGCCCGTAACGCAGGTTTTGTTCAGGTGGCAGAGGGTTGATGATTTTGTTGGGATTGAGCAAGCCCTGAGGATCGAAGCTGTTTTTAATCTGTACGAATAGGTTGTAGATGTCGGGGCCGAAGAAATCGGGGTTGAGATGGCTGCGGGCCAGGCCGTCGCCATGTTCGCTGGCAGGCACGCCACCATAGTGTTTTGCCAATGCTGCAGCGGTGCGAATCAGGTCGATGAGGGTTTCGATGCCAGATTCCTGTTTGAGGTTGATGATGGGGCGGGTGTGGATGCAGCCGGCGGAAGCGTGGGCGTACATAGCGGCAATCAAGCCTTTGCCGGCAATGGCTTGACGCAAATCTGCCATGTAATCAGCCAGGTTTTCCGGGGGAACGGCTACATCTTCGATGCCAGGAATTGGTTTGGCGTCGCCGCGCATGGATGAAAGGATGTTGAGGCCCGCCTTGCGCACATCCCACACATTGGTTTGGGCCGCGGGGTCGGTGATGATGATGGGCTCGTTTTTGTGGCCGGAGCGTTGCCAGTGTTGGCGCAGGGCGTCGATGCGGCTCATCACAAAGCCCAGCTCATCCCCTGAAAACTCTACGAACAGCACCGCTTTGGGGTCGTCCTGCACAAAGGTTAGCCGTTTGCGCCAGGCAGTGGATTCACGGGTAAGGTGAATGAGCAGGTCGTCCATGAGTTCCACTGCGGAGGGTTTTAGCGTTAGCAGCCCCGGCACAGCCCGAAATGCAGCGTCGTGGGAGGCAAAGTTGAGTACAGCCAATACTTTATGTCTAGGAATGGCAACAACATTGAGTTCCGCTTCCAGGAACAGGGCCAGGGTTCCTTCGCTACCGGCCAACAGGGGGGCAAAGTTAAAGGTATCATTTTGCAGTTGGCGGCGCAGGTAATCCAAGTTGTAGCCGCCGGAGCGTCGCCAGTATTTGGGAAATTTTTCGTCGATGAGGGCGGCATTGGCTTGTAACAGGGGCAGCACCTGGTGGTAGAGTGCGCTTTCCAGGCCGGAGCTTCGGGCCCGTTGTGCCATTTGTTCTCGGGTTAGCGGCTGGATGCGGGCTTGCGAGCCATCGGCCAGCACCACTTGCACTGCGTGGACATGATCCACCAGACGCCCGTAAACGATGCTGTGCGAGCCGGTGCTGTTGTTGCCGATGATGCCTCCGACCACAGCCCGGCTACCGCTGGCCGGATCGGGGCCAATCATCAGGCCATGCGGGCGCAGGTCGCGATTAAGGCGATCCAGGGTGCGCCCGGCCTGCACCGTTACCTGGCGCTGCTGGGCATCGATGCGAACAAGGTTTCCCAGATATTTGCTGAAATCGATAACCACAGCTTCGGCCACGGTTTGCCCGGCCAGGCTGGAGCCGCCGCCCCGGGGCAAGATGGGAAGCTGATAGCGCACGCAGGTTTCGACAGTGGCGAAAACATCGTCATAGCTGCGGGGCAGCACCACAGCCAGGGGCATCATTTGATAGATGGAGGCGTCGGTGCTGTACAAGATTCGCGTCGCCAAATCGGTTCTAACCTCGGCGACGCCCAGTTTTTGCAGGTCGTTCGCGAAATCCAGGATGCGTTGGGACATGGTTGGGGCCTTGGGAAGGGGAATTCGTAGCGTTTTGACGAGGGGACGCAAAAACGCCCGGGCGCGAGGCTCGGGCGTAGTGGGTTATCGAAGGCGTTCTCAGGAGGATTCTGGTTCTTGTTTTTCTTCCTGGCTCAAAATCTGTTCAACAATGCTGCGATACACTGGAACCGCTGGGTTTTCCGGGTCGTACTGGATGAGCGGGCGTCGGGCAGCGGCAGCTTCGGCAAAGCGGGCGTTTTTGGGAACGGGGGGTTCGTAGACATATTTGCCAAAGATGCGCTTGGCTTCGGTGTACACTTCCCTGCTGTGCAAGGATTTAGGATCGTACATACTAATGAGCACACCCAAAATCTTGAGCGAAGGGTTGGTCTCACCGCGAATCTGGCGCACCACATCCACAAACATACCCATGCCGCGCAGGGCTAAGTATTCGCAAACCAGCGGAATAAGCACATAGGAGGCTGCCGTGAGTGCGTTGATGGTAAGGATGCCCAGGTTGGGCCCGTTGTCAATCAGCACCAAATCGTAATCATGTTTGATGGGAAACAGTGATTCCTGGAGCAGGTATTCCCGTCCAATCTGTTGGGCCAGGTCGACATCGGAACGAACGAGATGTTTGTTGGCAGGCAGCACATCCAAATTGGGCAGCACATCCCGCACAAGAACACGCTGGGGGTCCAGTTCTCGGGCCAGAAGCAAATGATACACGGAACGCTGCAACCGATGCGGATCCAGCCCCAGGGAGGCTGTTAGTGCTGCCTGCGGATCCAAATCCACCAACAGCACTTTGCGCCCCATCTCGGCGGCCGCAGCGCCAACATTTAGAACGGTGGTTGTCTTGCCGACACCACCCTTTTGATTCGCAACAGCAACAATCTGCGCCATAAGCAAGCTATCCTTTAAACGATTCGGGGGAGAGGATAGAGGAAAGCCGGGCGAAAACAGCACGCACGGATGCAAGAAGTATATCACATCCACACAATTTTGGCAGTTTGCCGTGAGCTGCGACAACAGGCATGTGCTTCTTCCACGAACAGCGCCCTGCCAGCGCCCGTTGTTTGCGGCTGCGACGCATCATTGTCAACAACTTTCTGAAAGTTTGCTCAAAAAAGGGGTTGTCAAAACACCCTTTTTCTGCTACAATATGTTAAGTCTCGCCCGAGCAATTGTTTCACATGAAACATCTGGTGCAAACCTGCACCAACGACAATCATCCAACTCGACCGTCAGAGGTTCCATTGACTCAACAACAGCGCCCCATAAACGTTATCAGCTACGAAGGGAGCCCGTACAAGACGGACTTTTGGGAAGGGCAGGGAAGAGAATTTGAAGATTTGACAGAACGCCAAGCGCTTGGCCGACTCCTCCCCCCACGGGGGAAAACACTTATCGAGATTGGTTCTGGTTTTGGTCGCCTGGCAAATCTTTACAGCAACTACGAACAAATCATCCTCACAGATTACTCACTCTCCCTGCTAACAGATGCCAAAAAGAGCTTTGGCAGCAACCCTCGCTATCGTTTTGTGGCTGCCAATGTCTACAACCTTCCCTTTGCCAACAACCTGGCCGACACTATGGTGATGATTCGCGTTGCGCATCATCTGGAATCAATCCCCAGCGCATTGGCCGAAATTCAGCGAGTCATGCAGGGGGATGGCACATTCATCATGGAATTTGCCAACAAGCGCAACATCAAGGCTATTGCTCGCTACTGGACCCGCCGCCAAACATGGAGCCCGTTTGCAGAGGAGCCTTACGAATTTGTCCGTCTCAACTTCGATTTTCATCCCCGCTGGATGCAGCAGGCCCTTTCTGCGGCAGGATTCAACACCGAAAAAATGTTGGCGCTCTCAAACTTCCGCATCCCCGCCATCAAACGACGCATTTCAGCTCGAACACTGGCCCGAATCGATAACGCTCTGGCAGGCCCGGGCGCAGCTCTCAGCCTCAGCCCCAGCATCCTGACCAAGAACAAATCAACCAAAGCCAAACACCCGGCATCGGGCCTCTTTTTGTGCCCCAAGTGCAAACAAGGCGATCTCGAATCAATGCCCGCAGCAATGGTTTGCAACCACTGCCACGAACACTGGACAATCACCAACGGCATCATCGACTTCCGCTACCCACGACCTGATGCTGCATGAGGGTGGTATGCGTTTCACGTGAAACACGCACCGCAACAAAATTCAAAAAACCATTGGCAACAATTCCACCGGGAAGCTTGCCGTAAACATGTTATGAATACGCAAAAGCAAAACAACTTAACACCCCAAAACAACGATCCCCTGAAAAATAGCGAAAAACAATCGCCCATCCTGGATGGCGAAGAGAAAACATCTTCGCTGCTGGAACCGGGAGAAACCCCTGTCGACTACCTGCTGCGAGCAGGAAAAGGCAATGGCTCAATTACTTACGACGAAATCCTTCAGGTTATCCCCGAGGTCGAATCGAACATGGAACTGCTGGAAGATATCTTCCTGACCTTGTTCGATCATGGCATCGAAGTGCGTGACCTGAAAGATGATGGGGAAGAGGGCGCGTCCAGCTCGATTCAAGAACTTGGCGACGACAGCACCGGCGATATCGAAGAGAAAAAGATTACCCAAAAATCCACCAATAGCGCAGCACAACAAAACATCGATCTCAGCCAAATCGAGATGGATGACTCCATTAGTTTGTATCTCAAAGAGATTGGCCGTGTGCCATTATTGACCGCAGCCGAAGAGGTGGAGCTGGCAAAACGCATGGAGCGCAGCGAGCTGGCTGTCGGCAGGCTGAATACCGACATCGAAGATCCCATCGAAAGTGAATACCTGTTGTGGGTGATTCGCGATGGCGAACGGGCCCAAGAACATCTAATCAAGGCGAATTCTCGACTGGTGGTGAGCGTGGCTAAAAAATATGTGGGCCGGGGCGTCCCCTTCCTCGACCTCATCCAGGAAGGAAACATCGGTCTGATTCGGGCGGTGAACAAGTTCGACTATCGCCGCGGCTATAAATTCAGCACCTACGCCACTTGGTGGATTCGACAGGCGGTGACTCGGGCCATTGCCGACCAGGGCCGCACCATCCGCGTGCCTGTACACATGTACGAACAAATCAATCGCCTGACCCGCACCAGCCGCCAGTTGGTGCAAGAACTGGGACGTGAGCCTTCTACCGAGGAAATTGCCGAAGCTCTGGGCGTTTCGCCCAAGAAAGTGGAACAGGTGATTCGGGTGAGTCAGCGCCCGCTTTCACTGGAAATGCCCGTGGGCGAAGAGGAAGATAGCTATTTGGGCGACTTTATCCCCGACGAGGATGCCCAATCCCCCACAGATGAGGCTTCGCGGCAACTGCTGCGAGAAGTTATCGATGAGATTTTTGCCTCCCTCTCCCCGCGCGAAGTACGAATTTTGCAGCTACGCTTTGGGTTGGTGGATGGCTATAACTACACGCTGGAAGAAGTGGGACGCAAATTTGGCGTTACCCGCGAACGTATTCGACAAATCGAAGCGCAGGCCCTGGGACGCTTACGACACCCCAGCCGCAGCCGCAAGCTTCGCGATTATCTCTCCTGACGTTACTATTAAGGTAGCCCGGCTAGAAACCACTAAGATACGAAGCCACAAAGGCACAAAGAAAGAAGAATGTTTGAGATTCTTGGTGTTCTTAGTGCCTTTGTGGTGATTGAAGTCGGGTACGTTAGTAGTCATCTCTGACACAATTTTTGAGGAAAATACCATGTCATCACTTTTGAAATTTGTTGGCGGCGTCGCTCTGGGAGCTACCCTGGGTGTAAGCGCTTATCTGTTTGCTACGCAAGAGGGCGATGAAGGCTTTGTTCAGGAGCTGAAACGAAGTCTGAATCAGGCCATCGAAGAAGGAAAACGCTCAGCCGGTGAGCGCCGTCGGCAGTTGGAACTGGAGTTGGGCTACAGTTTGACCGATGACTTGCCAGCTTTGATGAAGGAAAGTGCCTAAATAGCAACGCCCCGGACAAAACCGGGGCGCTTTTTTTTGCGGGGAGGGCGTGTGAATCAGGCCCATTTGACCCGGGCCATCTCATAACGGTTGTTCAGCGCAGGATGCCAGGGGAGCACGCGAATGCCGTATCCAAATTTGCCGTTGGTTTCAAAACAAAGTCGCGCCCGATACTGAATGCCTCCCGATGCCTCGTGCGCACCAATTTGCATCGGTTGCACCTGCAATGCTCGCAACTGGCCGTGGGCATCCATCTCGCCCCAAACAATCTCGACTCGCAGGTCATCGGTGCTGAGCGGGCCGGGGTAGAGGGTGGCAGTCAAATCGATGCACTGACCCGCTTGCATGCGCAAGCACGCCTGATGCGGGGCCGTGAGCTGCACCTGACTCCAGCTACGATAGACGCTCTCCTTCCACTGGGCCAGGGTGCGGGCCAATGCAAAGTCACGGGCCTGCAACTTGCGCCCGGCCCGCGACGCCGGCAGATAAAGCTGCATCATGTAATCTTTGACCTGACGACTCATGGAGAATCGGGGCGCACAGGTGATTGCCGCATTTTTCATGCGCTGCACCCATCCCACAGGAACACCGTTGGCATCCACATCGAAAAAGAGGGGGATAATCTCCCGCTCCAGGGTTTCGTACAATGATTCGGCATCCGCTGCATCGTGCGCCCGGATGTCATCGAATTCCCGCTCATCTCCGATAACCCAGCCATTGCTACCATCGTAGCCTTCGGCCCACCAGCCATCCAGCACCGAAAAATTGGGAATGGCGTTGAGCGCAGCCTTCTCGCCGCTGGTGCCGCTGGCTTCGTTGGGGCGCCGAGGATTGTTCAGCCACAAATCGACGCCCTGTACCAAATGCCGGGCAATGTTCATATCGTAATTTTCGATGAAGATGATTTTTCCCCGGAAGTCCGGTTGCTGCGAAAGCTGCTGAATTTGCCGGATAATCGCTTTGCCCGGTTCGTCCGCAGGATGCGCTTTGCCCGAGAAGATGATTAGTACCGGGCGTTCCTGGTTGTTGAGGATGCGCTTGATGCGCTCGAGGTCGTGAAAGATGAGATTGGCCCGCTTGTAGGTGGCAAAACGCCGGGCAAAGCCCAGGATGAGCGCCCGCGGGTCAAAAAGCTGCTGGGCCGCAGCAATCGCTGCCGGGGAGGCCCCCTGTCGTCGTCGCTGACGGGCCACCCGCTGCCGCAGAAAATCAAGCGCCCGCGTTCGGGCCTGCCAATGCGCTTGCCACAAAAGCTCATCAGGAATCGCTGACACCTGCTGCCAGGGCTCAGGTAAATCGGGCTCCTCACGCCATGCCGCCTTGCCCAGAAACTGGTCGTAAAGCGCTGCCAGGTCAGCAGCCAGCCAGGTTCCGGTGTGTACGCCATTGGTGATGTGGGTGATGGGAACCTCTTCGGCTGGAAGCCCGGGCCAGAGCGCCGCCCACATTTGGCGGGCCACCTGCCCGTGCAAAGCACTGACACCATTGGCATAGGCCGCAAAGCGCAAGGCCAGCACGGTCATGCTGAACATTTCGCCACCAGGTGTTTGCCATCGGGCCAAATTCATAAACCCCGTACGATCCAGGCCCATTTGCCCCCAAAAGGTGCTAAAATACTTGCTCATCAAATCAAAGGAAAACGCATCGTTGCCCGCGGGCACCGGGGTATGCGTGGTAAAAACGGAACTGGCTGCCACCACCTGCTGCGCCTCGAAAAAACGCAATCCCTGCTCTTGCACCAGCTCACGCACACGCTCCAGGCTCAAAAAGGCAGAATGCCCTTCATTCATGTGAAAAACTGTCGGCTCGATGCCCAATGCACGCAAGGCCCGAACGCCACCGATGCCCAGCACCACCTCTTGCGCCACTCGCAGCTCGTGATCGCCACCATAAAGCCGGGCGGCCAACGCCCGATCAGCTTCGGCATTCATGGGCACATCGGTATCCAGCAAAAAGATGGGAATGCGCCCCACCTGGATGCGCCAGACCCGAGCGTAAACCTGCCGCCCCGGTAAATCGACACTGATACGCACTTCCCGGCCCGCAGCATCACGCGCGGGCAGCACCGGCGCCGCCGAAAAATCAAGCTTTTCGTATACGGCCTCCTGTGTGCCATCCCGCCCAATTTTCTGAGTAAAGTAGCCTTGCGGATACAAAAAACCAACGCCCACAAAGGGCAATCCCAAATCGCTGGCCGACTTGCAATGATCCCCCGAAAGAATGCCCAGTCCGCCCGAGTAGATGGGCAAGGACTCGTGCAGGCCAAACTCGGCAGAAAAATAGGCGATTTGCACCCGCTCTTGCTGCGTCCAAGTGCGCTCGAACCAGGTGCTGGCCGGAGCCATGTATGCCTCGAATTCAGCAATGACAGCATCAAAACGGGCCAAAAACGCATCATCCTGAGCCAGCTCATCTAAACGCTGCGATGAAACCTGTCGCATCATCGCAACAGGATTATGCGAGGTGGCATCCCAAAGTGCACCATCAATTAACATAAAAAGATTTTGAGCATCAGGATTCCAGGCCCACCACAAATTGTAAATCAGTGTTTCCAGCTTTTCGAGACGTGCCGGAAGGGTGGGAAAGACAGAAAGAGAACCAAGTAGTTTCACAAAAACCTCGGAGGAATGGTTTGAAAGAATGAAGGAGCCCTTTAATCAGTTGCTGTCGAAAGGGCAGTCTCGAACAATGCGACCCGCTCACCTGCCAACACATCGTAAAAAAGCGCTTCGTAGGCATCGGTTACCGCTTCCCACGAGAATTTCTCGGCGGCCCGAGCCGCGGCCCGCTGCCGATACGCAGCCACCAGATCCGGGTCATCAAGCAACTGCTGAAGCACTGCACGCAAGCTATCTGCCCCCACTTTGCCATCATAAACCAGGCCCGCATCACCAATGGTTTCTCGATTTTCGGGGGTATCGTGCACGATGACACAATTGCCAAAGGCCATGCTCTCTACCAGCGCCGGGTGTGTGCCTCCCACGCCCGAAGTCAGGGCAAAAGCATAGGCATTGCTGGCCAGTTCCCAGTAGCCCTGCCCAAAAACATAGCCAGGCATCAGCACCCGCTCATCCTGATGAACGCGCAGCTTAGCTTTGTAGGCATCGACGTAGGGCGCATCCCCCACGATGACGCATTTCATATCGGTATCCAACTTTTGCCAGGCTTCAACCAGATGATGAGCACAATTTTCGGGAACCAGCCGCCCCACGTAAAGCACATAGTTGCGCGGTTTCAGGCCCAGCTCGGCCAGTAGCGCACCAGGCTCACGGCGGGGCAGCTCAGCGCCATAGGCGATGTAGGTCGTGGGAATGTGATAAACATCTTGATAGTAGCGCTGCACTACCCGCGAATCAGAGATGACAGCGTTAGCGGTTTTTCCAGATATTTTTTCGGCAAACTGGATGTAGCGCTTGGCCAGCTTGGGCCATTTTTCCCGCTTCCAGTCCAGGCCATCCACATTGATGATGCTTTTTTGTCGGGCCAGACGCGGAATCCAGGCGACCAGGCTGTTTCCGGCAATAAAGTAGAGAACAATATCGTAGCCCTGAAACAACCCGTGCAGGCTGGAAAGGAAGGTGTGGACGATGGTATCGAGATATTTGTTGGCAATGGTGGGCAGCTTGACCAGTTTCATGCCGCGATAGGTCGGTTTGTCGTAGTCGATGTGGTGTTTGCGGGCATAGACCGTAACATCGTGCCCGCGCTGAGCCAGCCGGGCTCCCAACTGCTCGACGCAGGTCTCGAAACCGGAATAGGATGCTGGAACGCCGCGCGTTCCCATGAGTGCAATTTTAAGAGATTTTGCCATGGGGCTATGATGACTGATTTTCTGTCAGATGTCAATCTGCGAAGCAATGCCGAGGCGCATGTTTCGACGTGCAGTCGCCGCGGGTTTCTGCTACAATGTCACTTCATTCTCATCTACCGGAGCGATTTTATGCGATTAGCCATTTTAGCCGACATTCACGGCAACATCCATGCGCTGGAAGCGGTAGCGGCCCGCTTGGAGCAACTTCAGCCGGATGCCGTGGTTGTCGCAGGAGATATCATCAATGCGGTGCCGTTTAGCAATGAGGTAGTGGCGCTGATTCAAAAACAGCATTGGTTGGCGATTCGGGGCAATCATGAATTTTATTATCTTGATTATGCTGGCAATCGGGCTCCGGCCGATTGGGAAGACCCAGTACGCTGGGGACAGGTGCATTGGCTGATGGAGCACATTTCGCCGGAAACCTGCCGTTATCTTGCGGGCCTGCCCGATGAGTTGACGCTGCATTTTCCGGGAACGGAACTGGTGCGGGTGATGCACGGCGCTCCGGCGCAGATTCGTTTTGGCACATCCAACCACATGCCCGAGGAGAAGATTGCTGCGGCGATTCAATCGGTCGAGCAGCAAACCATGATTACCGCACATTCGCACATGCAGGTGGATCGCATTGTGAAGGAGCCGGTGAACAGCGATACCGAAAAATCGAGCGACCCGCTGTTTGAGCTGAGCGAGGCGCAGACGCTAACGCAACGCGTGTGGCATGTCATCAATCCTGGCAGCACGGGCTTGCCGCTAAATGGCGATGTTCGGGCGCAGTTTGCTGTGTTGGACAGCGTTTCGCCCGATAAAATTCCGGGCGGCTGGCGGGCAAGCCATCATCGAGTGCCCTACGACCGCCGCCCGGCCCTGACTGCCTACGCCAGCAGCGGCATGTTGGCCCGCGGAGGCGTGATCAGTCAGTTGTTTTATTGGGAGCTGGTTACCGCCGAGAAGGAAATCGTTTATTTTTATCGCTGGCAGCGAGCCAATTTGCCTCCTAACAAGCTTTCGCTGGATGAGGAATTTGCTGCGTACAAGGAAGCCACTGGCCGCGAAGCCTATGTTCGGGCCAAGGATCCGCTACGCACCCGGTGAGTCGCCCAGGGGAGCATGCCCCCGGCGCACCACATCCCGCTCGAGTGTTCGACGCTGCAGACGATACCGACGCCGATCAGCCGCCTCTTCGTAACGCCGTTTTTCATCGTCGGTTTCGGGAACAAGCTCAGGCAAAGGCAAGCGTTGTCCCCTTTCATCGATGGCCACAAAGGTAAGATAGGCAGAGGAACAATGGCGGCGCACACCCGTCAGAGGATTTTCCGCTTCCACGCGTACACCTACCTCCATGCTGGTGCGAAAGGCCCGATTCACCTGCGCCTTGAGCACCACAAACTCTCCCTGATAAATGGGCGCTCGAAAGTGCAAATCATCCATGCTGGCAGTAACCACCACTTGCCGGGCATGACGCTGAGCCGCAATGCCCGCACAAATATCGATCCATGCCATCACCTGACCACCAAACGCTGTCCCCAGCGGGTTGGTGTGCGAGGGCAAGACAATTTCGGTCATCTCCGAGTAGGAAGCGCAGGCAGGTTTGGGCAAAAGGTGCTTATCTGGCATAACGTGCTATCCTTGAAAAACTGTCATCAAACAGGGTGCTGATGAAAAATTTGAAAGTTTGCCTCCCCATTTTATCACAGCCCCCAGCTCGCACATGACGCCAATCCCAGCCAGTTTGACCAAATTTCATCTTTTGGAAATAAAGGATTACAATAGACCCAACATCTCACCAGAGCCCACCAACTCACCCCATCCTAACCAAAACCATGCTACGACGAGAGGAGGACGCCAACTACATCATTTTCGCCTATCTTAGCGATGTCGCTTTGACATTGCTGGCGCTTTTTGTGGCGCTTCAGGCACGTGTGCATTGGCGTTTTGGGGTGGCGCTTACCAGCCAGGATATTTTCACCGATCCGGGCCTGTACATCACTGTGGGAATTATTTGGACGCTGGTATTCTTTTTGCTGCGCGTTTACGATGCCCGGGCCACACTTCGGGCCCGAGACGAATTTCGCATGCTCACGCTGGCTATTAGCTTATCGGCCTTTGTGTTTGCCGGTGCGCTGTATCTTTCTTATCGCAATACGCCCCGCCTGATGTTCATTTACTTCATCATGGCCGACTTTGCCTTTTTGCTGGGGTATCGCTGGGTTATGCGGCTGGCACTGCGCTGGGCCGGGGCCCGAGAGCTGAGCCCAAAGCGGGTTCTGATTATTGGCGCAGGCAGCATCGGGCGGGCGGTGGCACAGAAAATTCAGGCGCAAACCTGGACCGGCCTACACCTGGCAGGCTACGTGGATGACAATGCCGAAAAAATCGGGCAATACTTCGAAGATGCTCCTGTTCTCGGGCCACTGACCAGCACCATCCGCATTGTCGAAGAGCAATTCATCAATCATGTGGTTTTTGCCCTGCCCCTCAGCGCCCACGAGGTCCTCAAAGAAATCGTTCTGCAATTATACGAACGCCCCACCCGCGTCTTCATGGTGCCCGATGTGCTGGATTTGGCATTCTTTCGGGTGACCATGGAAGACTGGGATGGCATTCCGGTGATGGGCCTGAAAGAACCGGTCATCAGCGGACTGGATCGCGTAATCAAGCGCATCTTCGATTTACTCATTGCCGGAGGCAGCTTGCTGATTCTCTGGCCAGTAATGCTTATCATCGCCGTAGCCATTCGCCTGGATTCCAAGGGCCCGGCCATCCTCAAACAAAAACGGGTGGGCGAAAACGGCAACCTCTTTACCGTTTACAAATTCCGCTCCATGGTGCAAGATGCCGACAAACTGATGGCGCAGGTCATCACCCGCACCGAAGATGGCAAAATTTTGCACAAACACAAAAATGACCCGCGCATCACCCGAGTAGGGCGATTTATTCGTCGCACCAGCCTGGATGAGCTGCCACAGCTTTTCAACGTCATCAAAGGGGATATGAGCATGGTGGGCCCCAGGCCTGAGCTACCATTCATTGTAAAGGATTACGAATCATGGCAGCACAAGCGCTTTGCCGTACAGCCGGGCATTACCGGCTGGTGGCAAATTCATGGCCGCAGCGATAAACCGATGCACATGCACACCGAGGATGATCTTTACTACATCAGCCACTACTCTCCCCTGCTCGATATCCAAATTCTCATCAAAACAATCAGCGTGGTGCTGCGGGGCAAAGGGGCATATTGAGGACGCACGTCCGATGACGGCGAAACACAGCACAACCTAAAGCATGACAAAAGCTTCATCTTCAGGAACAGAGACCATTGGACAGAAGTTGTCGAAGCGCCGGGGGTTTGCTACTATACGGCCTCAGTCCCCTCTCGCCAAGTTCAGTCACGCAAAGCCGCGCCTTGCAGCTACAGCCTGGCATGACTCGAACACTCGCACAAGCAATTCAAAATTCAGGAGACAACCCTATGAAACGTTACACCTGGAGCATTCTGGCAACCCTACTCCTAAGCATCGTGCTGCTAACAGCGGGATTCGGCAGCCAGGCCGCAGCATTGCCCGGCCCGAACCATGCCCAGTCACCAGCAGGTAGCAAAGGAAGCTGGCAGCGCGTCTGGCGTTCCGAAGCCACAATCAACGACTTTCAGGCACTGGATGAAAACACCCTCATCGGCGTAGGAACCGACGGGATGATTCTCATCTCGGTGGATGGCGGCACATACTGGCACTACGAAGCCCCGGTCGACGGCATCGACCTGCACGCACTCAGCGCATCAGCCAACACCCTTTGGGCAGCGGGCGATAACGGGCTCGTGCTAAAATCGCAGGATGTTGGCAAAACCTGGGAGCGCATCGACACAGGAAGCACCGTAAACATCCACGATATCTTCTCGGCTGGCAGCGGCTGGAGCTGGCTCGCGGGCGCACAGGGACGCATTATGCGCACGCAAGATGGCGGCAGCACCTGGCAAACTGCCACCACCAACATCACCACAGATCTGAATGCCATCAAAATGTTTGCCGATGGCGAACATGGCGTAGCTGCCGGCGACAACGGCGTCATCTTGCTTACTGCCGATGGCGGCCAAACCTGGCAATCCAAAACAGGCGTGGCCCTGCCCACCGGCAATCTAAAAGACCTGCACATTGCCGGAGACAAAGTCTGGTTGGCGGGCAGCGATGGCCGCGTTTATTTCAGCCAGGATCAAGGCAGCACCTGGCAAGTACGCGCCAACCTCGGCTTCGTCATCTCCCGCATCGAGATGAGCCCGGGCCAGGATGTGGTCGGCTGGGCCGTGGGGCCCAACGGGCGCATTGCCAAAACCAGCAATGGCGGCCAATCGTGGCGTAGCAACCGCGGCGACGAAGGCTACCATCTTTACGCCATGGCCCTGGCCGATACAGATCACATCTGGGTTGGCGGCTCGGTGATGACCGAAAGTCGGGGAAACTGGGGCAAACCGCCCGACAAGCCCAGTTGGTTCGTGTGGCGCTCGCAAGATGGTGGCAGTCGCTGGAAAGCGCTCATCGTGGGGCTCTATCCCTGGTTCTACAACATCACCGCAATAACCGAACAAGATGCCTACGCAGTAGGCCAGGATTTGCAAATACTGAAGACCCGGGATGGGGGCTACTCATGGCGTGAAATCCACACCGAAATCACCGGCAACAGCAACATCATTCCCGAAGGAACCGATATTCGCGGCAAGATATTTCATGCCATCGACTGCGCTCCCGGCAACCCCAATGATTGCCGGGCCGTAGGCCGCGAAGAGATGCTGCTGCACACCACCGATGGCGGCGAAACCTGGACGCGTGAAACAGTGCCCGGCTGGGGAAAATCGCTCTACGACATTGTGATGACCTCTGAGCAGTCAGGCATCAGCGTCAGTCGCAACTACAACTACTACATCGAAGATGGTATCCACTGGAAAGGCTCCTACGATAATGGCGCCTCTCGAACCCACATGGATTTGGACATGATCAACTCATGGCAAGGCGTCGTTTCTACCAAAAAACCACTCTTCGATTACACCACCGATGCCGGGCGGCACTGGAAGGGCTACTACATCCAACGCTGGCAAAATGATAACAGCTACCATCTCTTCTACAACTCTGGTGCCGATGCCCTGGACGCCAACGGCGATGGCGAGCTGGACTACGCCTGGCTGGCAGGCTGCACCGTGCAATCATCGGTGGATGGCCCCTGCCTGCAAGCCCTCATCCTCTTCAATCCCGACGCCGTTAATGACCGCGATGGTTGGCGCCCCCTGCTGTTGGATGAAAACGTTCCCCGTTTGCAAAAAATCGAAATGGTCAACGAAGAAGCGGGCTGGGTGGTCGGCTACGATGGCGAAATCCTCTTCACCGAAGATCGCGGCACCACCTGGACAAAGCAGGACTCGAAAACTGAAAATCATCTGTATGGCCTGGATGTTTTCAGTCGCAACCTGGCCTATGCCGCAGGCTGGGGCGGCGACATCGTCCGCTACAGCGAACCGGATCGCCGCCTGAACGCCAATGCCCAGGGCCTGAACCAGATAGATGGCAACCTGGATGAGTGGAGCACGCTCAACGCCCGGCACATCAACAGCGATGATGTTGACACCTTGGTGGGGGCAACCCCCACGCCCCAAGACCTGGATGCCAACATCCGTCTGCGCTGGGATGACAGCGGTCTTTACCTGGGCATCGTCGTTACAGATGCCACGCTTACCACATCGGGCGATGTGGTGGACAAACTGGGCATCGCCCTTGATGGCCAGCAAGATGGCAGCGGCGGCGAAGATGATCATGTTCTGCTGTTCGGGGCCGATGGCACAGCTCAACTGGATGGCGCGCCCATGCCCGCCGCAAGCTACGCCATTAGCAGCACCAACACCTCCTACACCATCGAAGCCTTTATTCCGGGCCAAGCCCTGGGCGATGCCCTGCAACACCTGCGCAAAATGGGCGTCAACATCGCCTTGTACGATGCTGCACCGGGCAGCAGTGCCTACACTTCACAGCTTTTCTGGGCTGGCGCCAGTCTCAGCGACACCCCTGAGAACTTCGGAACACTGACCTTCTTCCAGTTCGATCGCAATCAGCCGACGCAAAAAGGGCTGGCCACCGGACAACTCACCATCGATGGCGACCTGAGCGAATGGAGTGATGAAGAAAGTACCACCCTCAACAACGGCTCTGCCGATAGCGTCCAGGGGGATTTTCCGGCCAACGATGCCGACCTGAGCGCCAGTTTTAGAATGCGTTGGTGGCAAGATCACCTGTTCGTGGGGGTTGTGGTGCAAGATGAGCACCTAAGCCCCGGCGACGGCGTGACCCTGGCCTTTGATGTGCCGGGCGATGGCCAACGTACCGCTGAAGATTTAACGCTGAGCATTAGCCCGGATGGCACGCTGCACACCACCAGCGCTGCCGGCGCCAGCATCCTGAGTGCAGGGCAGCAAACAGCCACCGGTTATCAGCTCGAGCTGGCAATCCCGGCGGCAGCTCTGGGCGGCAATTTTACAGCCAAGCAAAAGCTGCATTTCAATTACGGCTTAATCGATGTCGATGGTGGCAGCAGCTTTGAGACAGCTATGAGCTGGCAAGGTGCTTCCACCTCTGGCATTCAGGCTGATTACGGCTTGCTGGAGTTGGTTCCCATTTCCAAGCTCATCAAAGTGGCGCGCCACGATCCCCGCATCAACGACACCTTCATCAATGAATGGGATGCTGACCGCTCCTACTACAATCTCGAGATTATGCACATTCGCACTGCCGGCGTTGAGTCGCCGCTGGTGCGCTTCGATATCAGCGAAGCTGTGCCCGCCAATGCCGAAGTGTCGCTCTCATACCTGGGCCTGTACACCGTGGCCGATAGTTATCCCATGACAGCCAAAATTTACCGGCTTTTACGCCCCTGGGTTGAGCAGCAAACCACCTGGCAGCAGGCGGCCAATGGCGCATCCTGGCAAACAGCAGGGGCCAAAGGCCCGCAAGACCAGGCGCAAACCGCCACCGACGAACAATCCCTGGCCAAAAGTTCAACTGACGGCAGTTGCGGCGACCGCAATGCCACTTGGTTCGACATCACGACCGACATCAACGACTTTGCCAATGGTCGGGCTCAAAACTACGGTTGGGTGCTGCGAGGGGATGCGGGCGCTCAAATTAGTTACTCGCTGGCCAGCAGTCAGCACCGCAATCCCGATTGCCTGCCCGAGATTTATTTTGAGTACACATTGCCACCAGGCGCATTACCTACGCCCACGCCTGTAGTGGTGCGACTTTATCTGCCGGTCATAACCCGTTAGCCTATTCCCCGCCCCCGATGAACACCAACATAAACATCGGGGGCGGGGGTATTGGCAAGACGTTTGTGCTGTTGGAGAGGGGGGAGGGGGGTAGGTAAATGAGGGTAATAAAAATTTTGTTTATAATGTATCTAGTCGTAGTCGTAGGGCTTGTGGATTTGTGGATAAGATGGCTATCCGCAAATTGCTTGCTACATCTGGTTTTTTGGGGCAAGCGGGCCCCTAGATGTACGTAGAATGTTGTTATGGTTCAGTGGATTGTTATCGGGGATTGTTTGGGACAAAATTGGATAACTTTTGCCCTTTTTCGCACTTTTCGAGATGGCGTTTCAAGGGCTAGTAGCTCCATTTTTCGCGCCTACTAATGCTGGGGCGCCGGTGCCAAAATAGCCTACGCATGGGGCAAATTAAGTTTCCCCAAAGAATGCCACAGCAATTAACAGGATTTTGCAGGTTATTCAGGCGTTTTGGGCAACATTTCCGCTGTTTATCCACAGGGTTATCCACATTTCGCGAAGTTATCAACAGGCATCCCCGAAGCTTTGTTGATAACTGCATGTTTCGCCATCGACGGTGGGCCTTTTCCCCAGCCCCCTCAAGATGCCCCGGAGAGGCTACTGTTCTGCGCCTGGCCCGAAATACCCCACGGCCAGCAATCCCAGTAAAAATCCCAGGTAGTTTTCATTAAGAAATCGCGAAAAATAGGCGAAGCCTAGCAATAAAAGGGCTCCGTGCCAAAACCAGGTGGCAATGCTGTTGGTTTTAAGTTGTTTCAGCAGGAGAACAATCAGCAGTGGGCCCGCTACCAGCATCTCGGGCAGCCAGAATGGCCAGGTGGCAAATCGATCGGGCAGATGACTCCAGGCCAGCACAAAATTGGCAAAGCCTAATCCCCAAATCTGATAGTGTGTTTCGGCGCTTCCTGCGGCCCAGCGCCACACATCATCGAAAAATGCCTGGGGTGACCACAGCAGGTAGGGCAGAACGAAGATGAGGAAGATGCCCAGCGCTGGCGCAATCCGTTTGAGCAGACGCCTGATTGTGGCGCCGGTCAGCAACGTCGTCCAAGAAAGCCGGGGTTGTTCCAGCAGGGCCAGTGCCCAGAAAGGGGCCAGGAACCAGGCGGTGGGCTTGGTGGCGGCAGCGATGCCAAAAAGGATGCTGCTGGCCAGCCATCGTTTTCGGGCCAGAAACCAGGCGCTGAGGATGAGCCATGTCAGCACCATGACATCATTTTGGCCGAAAATTACATCCAGCCCCATGATGGGGTTTAGCCCCAGGAGCATGGTAAGCCCCAGTTTGTCTTGCGGGCGATTTTGGGTGAGCCCCGCTACCAGTGCCAGCATCAGCACAAAGAGCAGCAGATAGGTGAAGCGCTGGTCGTACCAGCCCAGGGTGGCCCGGGCCAGCATCCTGACCGGGGTCGAAAGGATGAAGCTGGCGGGCAAGTAGGGATAATGATCCAGCGCAGTGCGGAATTTCTCGAATCCCCACACCGCCATGGGCGTGTTTCGGTAATCCTCGATGTACGGATTCTTGCCTGCCAGGAAGAAATCGATGGCGGCTTCGGTCTGAATTACGCCGCCATCGTGGCTGTACGACTGCGGCAGGTTTTCGTGCCGTAATTGGGTCATTTCCAGTGCTGGAAAAATGACCGTGGTCAGAATTATGATTATGAGGAGCAAATACTTGGTTTTCAGCGCCTTTTTAGCTCCCAACTCCCGGGAAAACAGATCTGCCAACAGGTAGAGCAAAAACGCGAACAGGCTGCTGGCCGCTAACAAAAGGAAGATGGGGTCGCCGTACCATGGGCCGAATCGCTCTGCTGCGCCCGAGGGCAGCAGTTTTCCCAGCGTGGGGCTGGTGGTTACATTTTGGAAATGTTCATACAAATTGGCCTCGGCAAATTTGTTGAGCATGATGCGGGCCAGGAGCAGCACAAAGAGCAGCAGTGAATCAATCGATCGGTTCATGGTGGTTCGCAAAATGAGAAAAATGCCCCGGAGGTGGTATTTTCCGGGGCATGCGGTCTAGATGACGCCTGCTTCCTTGCCGGCTGCTTCGAAAACATCCAGAGCAAAGGCAATGTCTTCGAGGGTGTGAGCCGCAGTCACGTTGGCCCGCAAACGACTCTTGCCCGGAGGAACCGCGGGCGAAAGCACCGGCAATACAAAGACGCCATGGTTTTGGCAATAACGGGTCATCTTCAGCGCCCGTTCATCATCATAGGTCATAATGGGCACAATGGGGGTGACACTGACGCCTGTGTCAAAGCCGCGCGCTTTCAAGCCTTCCAGGAAGTAGGTGACATTGCGGGTGAGGATTTTGTTGCGCTCGACCCCTTCTTTTTCGATGATTTCAAAACTGGCTTTGCAGGCCGCTGCCACTGCCGGAGGCAATGCCGCCGAGAAGATGAAGCCGCGGGCGGTGTGTTTGAGGAAGGTGATGAGTTCGGCATCGGCGGTCACGTAGCCCCCCACGCCGGGCACGGTTTTGCTCAGGGTGCCCATTTTGATGTCGATGGACCCGGGCATATTGAAATGTTCTTCGATGCCGTGCCCGGTTTTGCCCAGCACCCCCAGGCTGTGCGCTTCGTCAATCATTAGGCGGGCATTGTATTTTTCGCACAGCGCAACAGCTTCGGGCAGGGGGAAGATGTCACCATCCATGCTGAACACGGCATCAGCTACCACCAGCTTGCCCACATCGTCGGGCGCACGCTTCAGGCGGCGTTCAAGATCGGCCATATCGTTGTGTTTGAATCGCACGAAGTTGCCACGGGCCAATTGGCAGCCATCCACAATGCTGGCATGATTCCATTTATCGGAGATAACCCAATCGCCCTTGCCGATGAGGGTAGAAATGGTGGCAAGATTGGTCACATAGCCGCTGGAGTAGACAATGGCATCCTCACGTCCATGAAAACGGGCGATGGTCTTTTCCAGCTCCAGATGCAAATCCAGCGTGCCGCCCAGCAAGCGCACGCCATGGGTTCCTGTGCCGTAGCGGTTGATTGCTTCGATGGCGGCTTTTTCGATTTCTGGATGCTGCATCAAGCCGATGTAGCTGTAGGTGGCAAACATCAGCTTACGACCTTCGTCGGTTTCTACCCAGGCACCGTCGATTTTGTGAACGGATTGCTGGTAGTAATAGTAGTCTTCTTCTTGCGCCCAATTGATGCGCTGAACGACTTCATCTACCTTCCATTGCAAGCCGTCTTTTTTCTTTTTGGGATGCTGCTTAGGCATAAAAATGACTCCTTTTGGCAATTAAATTATGGTTACGACTAAGGTAGCCCGGCTAGAAACCACTAAGATACGAAGCCACAAAGGCACAAAGAAAGAAAAAGTTTTGAAATGCTTGGTGTTCTTAGGGTCTTAGTGCCTTTGTGGTGACTGAAGTCGGGTACGTTAGTCGTTACAAATTATGTGAGATAATGTGCGGTTGCATTTAGTTGGCCTTGCCTGCATCAATTAATGCGGCGGCCTTCTTTTTGTTTTTGCGCCAATGTTTGAGCTTGCGATAAGAATGCTTGCTCTTTCGTAGCGCCAATCTAACCCCTTCGCGGCTGATGCTCTCAACCCATCCTTCCAGCGTCGCCACTTTTACCAGCATGTCCAGCGTCCAGCCGGTGTTGGCCCAGCCAAAGTCCCGGGGTTCGCGTTCGCGCATGAGCGCTGCAAATTTGTCACCCAGCGATGGCGAGATGGTTTGCGGGCGCCCGGGCGAACTTCCCCGCACCAGCGCATCCATGCGCATGGCATTAAAAGCCTTGATACGGGCCCGCACCGTCGCTGATGAAATGCTCAGGGTGTCGGCAATTTTGGGCACACCGATACCGCTGGCAGAGAGCAGCACGATTTGTGCCCAACGGGCCAGAATGGTATCGGTGCCGTTGGCGAGGGTTTTCAGTTCATCGCGTTCCGCCTGGGTGAGAGTGTCGACATAGAGAGCCATGATGGGAGCATTTTACTCCTCTTGTTTCAAAAGCGCAAATTCTTTTTTTGAAACTAACAACTCTTTTTTAGACGCGGCCGCTCCAGGGCAGCCTAGCGTCTTGGGCGTTGAAAAGCTATGAAAGCTGAAGTGTGACGGCTCATTGCCATCCTGAGTGCACCACCAAGAGCACAAAGGCACCAAGGCACAAAGAAAAGAAAAAGCTTTGAAATGGTTGGTGTTCTTAGTGTCTTTGCGCCTTTGTGGTGATTGAAGTCGGGTACGTTAGTAGTTACAAATGGGATGAAACCATCAAAAAAATCTGTGCCATCTGTGGTTGCCATCTTCGCCGCTGGCGCGATATGCAGGCGCCTTTCTCAAGTTTCAAATGTGCATCTACTTAAGTGGGGATGATATGAATGCCTGATGTGCTGTAAAAGTTGCACATTGGAGGTGATTACACCAGGCCCGCCAAGCTCCGCTCTCATCTCCCATCTTTTCCGGCACGCACCGTATCTTTTCGCAATTGCCAGCGTCTGAATTAAAAAGAAGGTTCCCCTCCTACAACGGCAGAGCAAATCATGGCAAAACCTGGACATTCCCCCGTCAGACTGCGCACCCT